>JAESGN010000178.1_pt1 | contig 133746 bp, 131 predicted proteins | sample 9269731 | NCBI WGS metagenome assembly JAESGN01 (sample SAMN15720683, study PRJNA650826) | algae metagenome | isolation source: Mojavia pulchra JT2-VF2 and co-occurring heterotrophs from desert soil | place: USA: Cadiz Valley, Joshua Tree National Park, CA | collected 1998-06-08
ACTGCTGGAGCCTATCGGCAACATCCCGCCGGCCGAAGCCGAGGCGCGCTACTACGTCATGCTCGGTGAACAGCAAATGGCGGCGTGACTTAAACCAAATGGCCTCCGGTGAAGCCGGGGCGGTTCACGTTGAAATTGGCGAAGGCGCTTAAGCCCGGATTGCAGTCCTATGGGCTCTCTAAGCTCTCGGAAGCGCTCGGCATCACCCTCAATGTCGAAGGCGATTTCCGAACCGGAGCGCACTCGGCGCCTTACGACGTGGCACTGACGATGGCCTTGTTTCGTCAGTTACTCTCCAGCGTCCCTGAGGCGAAGCGATCCGCTGTCCTTGGCGACGCCGATATCGTTGAGCGACAGACGGACCTGCTGCTGTGAAATTCGCTCACACAACGATCGCCGTAGCCGGCACTCATTCCACCGGCAAATCGTCGTTCCTGAAAGAAGTCGAAGATCGGCTCAACGCGCATGACCTGCGGGTCGGCAGGGTTGTCGACACGGCGTCGCGAGCCCGAGACGCCGGCTTCCCGATCCTGCGCGACCACGTTTACGAAGGCACTCTCTGGATCATGGCCGAAGGACTTCGGCAGGAAATGGAAGCCGCCCTCAGGTCCGACGTCGTCTTAGTCGATCGTCCTCTCCTCGATGCCCTGGGCTATTTCCACGCTGCACTTGAAGCCACTGGCCGCAATGTCGACGACGTTCGGCAAGAGGAGCTGCAACGGATCGCCCTCGCCCACCAATCCCGCTACCACTGGTTCGCGGCGACCATCCTGGACGAGAGCGTTCCAATCGGCCCGGACCGGGACAACGACGAGACCTTTCGGAGACTTGCCGGCGAAACGATTGGCAAGCTGGTCCGGGCGAATGTCGCGCGCTCACGATGGCTGACAATGACCAACGCGCCGTCACTTGCAGATGAGGTGGTAGAGGTCACTCTGCAGCGCCATCAGCTTCAGCGAGCCTAATCGACATCTCTCCGCCCGTTCGCATCAATGAGGATGATTCACATGGCAGAGGCGAAGCGCGCCAATTCATCGTCAGTAATGGGCGTCAAAGGTAGGTCAAATATCTCGCGCAGGCGCAGTATGAGCGATTGCGCCCATAGAGCGTTCAAAACCAGTCCGCCGTGATCATCGGCCAATACTGCATTGGTCGGCTCATCACCTACGGTGTTGGTGACACGCAGTTTTCCGCCTAAGACAACCACTTTGTACTCCGGCTCGCCGTCGGGGCCGTGCCTGCCCCAGAGATTCTGGAACCATGCTCCCAAATCAAAAAAGCCGATGCGGACGTCGTTGCCGGCCAACTCGCGCAATCGCGCGTTGAACTTATCGAAAGCGATCTGAATGTTGGCGACGGCTGTGGCAGAGCGATACCTATCAAACGTTCGGGGCTCATTCGCCTCATTGTCCACGCCGACCAGCAAGACACGGATATCAGAATGCTCGGCAAGGATCAGTTTGATGGCGGCTTCAATTTGTCCCACGCAGTATGCCGCCGTAGCACCCACGCTTGAGGCCCCAGGGTCGCGTGCCTGGTCATCCAGGACGGCGGACCAATCATTGTTCCCAATACGGATCACGACGACACCGTTGCGCCAGCGTCCGGGGTCGCGGCCCATCAGCGCTACCAACTGCGGCGCTTGACCAAAACGGTTTACCGGGCCACCCATCAGATTGCCGCACGTAGCGCCGGAACTAGCAAAATTGTAGAGGTAATCCTCTTTCATCGGCGCTCGATCGGAAGGCAGACCAATCAAACTGCGCAACCAGGCGACTTGATTGGACCGCCCCCATTCCACCCACGGGCCCGGATTCAGTTCATTCCCGCGCAGGCGTGCCAATATCTCGATCCACTGGAAGGTGCGCGCACGAAAGGCACCACCGCGGCTGGAGGAGCCCGATGCGAAGCTCAAGCTGTCTTGATAAGAGTGACTGCTGGAATCGCCCAGAACAGCCAGTGCAATCGTCGTTCGCGGCGAATTGTCAGCCGGCGGGTCGCCGCCCCTGAGGACCAACACGGTCAGACAGAGCCCTGCAAGCCCAACGACCAGAGCAAACACGCGGGCGAACCGGGCTTGGTTGCCACTTCCGAGCAGGCGCCGCCTCCGAATTACCGCTCGAAACTTCGCCATCGGGCACTCCAGCGAATACCATCACGTTGTCCTCAAGCCGGGGCCGACCTTCTGCTTGCCAATATCCTGGCCGCTAATCAGAGCTTTCGCCCATCGGGCGTTTGTTCCTTGCATAGGGCTCCGGCATTGATCGCTCCGATACGGAGCATTGAAATGAAAATTACCTTTCTAAATCCCCCAGAACTCGGCGTGCTCTCAAAAGGGCACTACATTTTCACCAATGATGGTCGCAGATTCGGCCCCATGACAGCTGCGCAAGCGGCTGCATACTCCAAAGAGCCAATAGACGTGATGTCCTCGGCTCGGACCGAACATGAAGCGCACGCGACCGACGAGCTCGATGATGCGCAGGTCTCCCTGCCCTGTCCCCGACGGTGAAGTTCCCGAATTCCCGCTTTCTTGGAATCCGCCGGGCCACTCACAGGGACTCCTGCGATCGTCGAACCATTTTGCTCTTTCGAGGGCCGTTTCTCGGCTCTCTACACATTACCTCGGCAGTTCATGCTAAACCCGCAGCGCCGAAAGGAGGTTTGTTCACCCCCATGTTCAACACCGATGAACTTCTTTCCGCGTTGGATGAGCTCGGCGAAGCCGCCGTTGCCGCCGGCGAACGCCTCGATGTCGCGATTTACGGCGGCGCAGCACTCATGCTGGCGAGCAATTTCAGGTTCTCGACTGAAGATGTCGACATCGCCGAAATTGGAATGCCTCAGCCGGAATGGCTCGATGATGCGATTTTACGAATTGCGAGGGCTCGAAGCTGGTCGGAGGATTGGCTCAACGACGCTGTCACCTTCCATCTGAGTAGCCTCGCAACCAAGCACGATCATGAGATCTTTGGGTCGTTCCCCAGGGCGTCCATTGGCGATGTAGGTCTCACCGTCAGCATTCCGACAGCCGACTATATGCTGGCGCTCAAACTCAAGGCCATGCGGGTCAATGACCCTGCCAAAGGCGCGACCGAAATCAAAGATATTCGAGCCCTGCTTCAGGTGAACGGCATTGGCACTGTGGATCGGGCAATTCACTGTCTCGCAAAGTTCTTCCCCAAATCCGCCGCGGCATCGGAGAAGCAGCGTTTCCTGCTACGGAACCTATTCCCCGAACTGACCGGAGCGAACAAGAGTCAAAAGAGCAACCGCAATGCGCCCCGATACCCTTTACGAAGTGGCAGCCGAAGAGACCCTGGGCGGGACGACTTTGGGAGATAATCTCCTCCAGGAATTCCTGGACGAGTTTTACCTGTCCTCGTCCGCCCAAAGCCGGAAACAGATGCTTGAGCAGGAGCCTCCGCTGCAAGCTTCGGCCCGACGCAACGCTCTCTATGGCGCGGTCGCAGAATACCTGTCACGTCAGTATAAGCTCGGACCAGGGCCGGCCTGGTGCTACGCCCCCGAGCGGTTTCTCGACGAACCGTGGCACACCTGCGATCGCCCAACTCCCGGGCTAATTGAGTTTCTGACCTTCTCGAGCCCAGCCGAATTCCGGCACCGCAATATCTTCACAGAGGCCCGCCCATTGCGTCGAGCCACGACGCCAAATCGGTGATCGGGCCATCGCCATCGGCGGCAGGCCTAAAAATTCTGAGGACGCCTTCTTGCCGCGCCTATGGATATTATCTGATCTTCACTTCGAAACGATCCCCTACCCCGAGGCTTTCAACCCGGCCCGGCCCGATTTCGATGTTCTTGTGGCAGCCGGAGACATTTGGGAAGCCGACACGCTTCGCGCGTTCCGCTTCCTTCGAACGTTGGCCGGATCGAAACCGATCGTGTTCGTCATGGGCAATCACGAACATTGGAATGGCGAGATCAACCAGAATCTCGCCACGGCGAAATTGCTTGCCGCCCAGTCAGGAATCTCTCTTCTCGAAGAAAGCTCGGCTGACATTGCAGGATGTCGTTTCGTCGGCGCCACCCTCTGGTCCGATTATGCCCTCGCGGGCAATCCGCGCTCCCGCGCCGAAACGGGCGAACAGGTCGACGTCCAGCACGCCGGCGGCAGTCATCTCATCACAGTCGGTGATGCCCGGCGGCTGCATGCGCGGTCGCGTTCCAGGCTCGAAGAGCTTCTATCTCAGCCAGGCTCGCTGCCCATGGTCGTTGTTACCCACCACGCACCTCACCCAGACTGCTTAGCCGCGCCCGACCGTGGGACCTGGGCTGCCGGCAACTCAGCGTCAGATCTTTCGGATTTGACGGATGAGGGCAAAGCAGCAGTTTGGATTCACGGCCATGTGCACCACTCCGTCAATATTCAAAGGCCGAACGGCACTCGCATTATCTGCAATCCCGCCGGCCCGCTGTTTTGCAACACGGAATTTGACGAGCGCCTCGTCGTTCTCGTCTGATCCGGCCCTCGACAAGGAAAGCCGTGCATCGGGCGCCCTATCCTTGAACCCGGTCCTTGATTAGGATTCAACCGTGTTTGCCGGGAGCGCATCCGACCGTCACGTTGAAACGAGCGAAGAAATGACTTTCTCCTCTTTGAATGATCCGGTCGACATCGCGCGAGCAGAAGCCGCATTCGACGCAGCCTGGCATCAGATCAAAGCGTCGCTGAAAGAGAATGTCGAGTTTGACTCGGAGCGGCTGCGGCTCGCCGACATCGTCGTGAGCCTCATCCCAATCGCCGAGGACGACGCAGATCTAACGCGACGCGCTATGGAGCGATATTTCAAAACTCGACCATCGCGCTGATGAGAATGGCCGTGAAGGGATAGCTCGGCAACGCGCTCCTAAGCGGCACTTCCTCGCGCCGCCACCGTCGCCGCGAAACCGAAGGTGCCCGACAGTTCGTCCGCACCACCACTCGTCATCGCCGCCCACGATATCTCAGCAAGCCTCGTTCCGTCGCGATGCCCCGCGCACGATCACCGTGCTGCCCACCAAAAGCACTGCCAAGACGGAGCATTGTTACAGATTGTAACGGGTAGGAACCCCCGCTCGCCGCACGCGTCTTTCTCTGGAGCAGGAAGCTCACCGCTACTGCAACGGGCCCAAGGAGATAGACATGCACCGCGTCGCCCCAGAGATGCAGTCCTGCATCGACGAATGTTTGCGCTGCTACCAAACCTGCCTCAGCACGAGCACCGATCACTGCCTCAAGCTCGGCGGAGCGCACGCCGCCCCGGAGCACATCCAGCTGATGCTCGCCTGTGCCGAGATCTGTCGCGCCAGCGCGCAGGTGATGATCATCGGCTCTCCTCACCACAAGCATCTCTGCGCCGAGTGCGCCGATATCTGCGAAGACTGCGCCAATGAATGCGAGCGGATCGGGGACATGGACGAGTGCGTCCAGGCTTGCCGCCGTTGCGCGGAAAGCTGCCGGAAAATGGCGGCGTAGCCGCTCCTCCTCCCTCTCTTCCCCGGAGAACTCAGATGATGCGCCTCGCACTAGCCGCTGGCCTCGCGGCCTCCATGATGACCGCGGCATTCGCCCAGCCAGCTCCGAAGCCGCAGATGGGCGACAGCATGCCCATGAAAATGATGATGCCGGAGGCATCAGACTCCACATCGACCAAGGAATACAAGGCGAGCATGATGCGGATGATGCAGGCGATGCCGTCGAAATTCACCGGCGACGCTGACGTTGATTTCATGATGCAGATGAAAGGCCATCATCAAGGCGCGATCGATATGGCCAAGGTTGTCCTCGCCAATGGCAAGGACCCAACGGTCAAGAAGCTCGCCACCGAAATCGTCAGCGCCCAGGAAAAGGAGATCAAGACGATCGACGAATGGCTGAAAGCCAAGGGCAAATAGCGCGGCTCCTGAAGTTCTTCGAGAGCCTCGAAATCGAGCCTAGGCTTTTCACCTGGAGGCCGCCATGGACCATGGCAATGACCATAAGGCCCAAAGCCATTACGGCCGGCTAGCGATCGAACTGTCGCTGGATTTCATCGTGATGTACCTCGTCATGTACACGATGATCGCCGCGCTGGCGCATTTCCATTTTAATCTCAACAACGTCTACATGACCATGATGATGGTGGCGCCGATGACGATCATCATGCTCGTCTCAATGCGATCCATGTTCCCGTCGCCGCGGCTGAACATCATCATCGGCGGCGGCGCCCTTTTTGCCTTTGTCGTTGGCTTCGCAGCCATGCGAACCCAAGCCGGCATTGGAAACGCCGAGTTCTTGCGCTCGATGATCCCGCATCATTCCGGTGCGGTCCTGATGTGCGATAAGGCCAGCATCACCGATCCTGAGATCGTTGCGCTTTGCCAGGAGATCACCAAGTCCCAGAATCAGGAGATCGCGCAAATGGAAGCGATCCTCGCCCGCTTAAAATGAAGCGTTGATCAACGGCCGCTCTTCATAGGCCAAGCGGCCATCCCCATTTCAAGCTATGATCCCTCAAGCCCCGAACGGGTTGCCCTCGGGGCAAGCCAGAGGAGGCTATTATGAGGATGTCCCGCCAAATCGCCGTCTCGGCGACCTGCTTGCTTCTTTTGGCTCAGCTTGAACCCGCGATAGCCCACCGAGCCAACATCGCGCTGGGCCTAAAAGAGATCACCAGCGCGATCAGCGGCAAGGTCTGCGCGACGGCAGGGGGAGCGCGCTTCACATTCGATAATGACGGGCGCTTCTCATATGATGGCCTTTGGCAAAGTAGCGGAAGCTTCACGTTTGGCGATAGCGCGGTGGTCGTGACCTTCGACAGCGGCCTTCAGCGCACGTTTGAGATCTCCAGGCGAGACGGCGCGCTCTATATGGAAGAAACCCGCGTCGTCTGCACGGCAAGAGACTAGGCTCGCTTGCTGAGGACCGCCATCGGCCATAGTCGCTTCGGTCCTGATACTTTTCCAGCTAATGGCGCTTCGCGTGGTTGGAGCCTCTTGCTGAGGTTCCATCATAGCCGCGCAGGCTCACATATCGCGAGATTTGCTCCGGCGTCAGCAAGTCTGTCGCCTCAAGATGGCCCTCTAGATGCGCGTCCCGCAGCATGCCTTGCTTGGTGCCGATTTGCGCCGTCAGTTGCCTCAATCGAACTCGATCAATTTTTCGATCGGCGAAGGCCGTATCGAGCGCACGTTCCAAGTCGAGTATCTCGGCACCGATTCCTTTTGTCTTCGCGCTCATACGCGCTCTGGATGCTTCCAGATCATTGCGCTGCTTGGTGGAGAGTTGGAGTTCGCCTGCCATTTCGAGGGCGTGGAGCGGGCCAGGATAGCGGTTGAGTTCCGCCGGCTTGGCCAGCCCCATACCGCGGCCGAGGACGAGATCATCGATCTCCGTTTGCGAGAGGGCTTTGATCTCGCGGGTTTCGTGGCCGGCGTAGGGACTCGGCGGCTGCGCCGAGATGGACCCTGCCCATCCCAGCATGACGAAGCCAAGCAGCGTGTAGGCGGTTGTGTTGATCATGAAACGGTCTCCTCGACCATTCCAATAGACGCCTTGCGCCCACCGCCACATGATTTGAATCATGTCAGCTCGATAACGCCCTCGCCTCTGTGAATGATCTGTTCGGCCTCCAGTTTCGCCAACGTCCGGTAGTAGACTTCCGGCGCCAGGCCGATCATCGCCGCAACATCCTTCAGCGACCCGTCGATGGCGACGGTTCGGCCGTCCGCGCCGGCGCGCGCCACGAGGTGGGCAAGCACGCGCTCGCGTGCCGAGCGGACATCGCGCAGCGTCAGGGCAGACCGGAGCTCCATGACCTGTCGCGCAAGGTCGGCGGTCAGATCCAGCCGCGCAGGTGCATCGTTTCGCAGAAGAGCAAGTGCCTCCGATTTGGGAAAGCACGCGACCGAGCTCGCGGTCACGGCTCGGGCATCGCAATGGTAAGCCTCGGCAAACAGCGAAGGCTCGGCGAAGCGCTCTCCCGGACCGGCGACGAAGAGGAGTGTCTCGCGCCCACTGGCGCTAAAGCGCGCCAGGCGGATCTGCCCACTACGGACCAAGAAGAAGCCCCGGGTCGCGTCCCCGGTTGCGAACAGAGTCTCGCCTGCTGCCAGCTCCCGAATGATCGGCCTCAGCCCGGCGAAGATGGATGCAGTCAGCCGCGAGCGCTCATTTTCTCCAGTTGCGCCGCTTCTGGCGAACCTCGCCATCCTCGCCATCAAACCTGCTGAAGCCCCCGGTAGCGCGCGAAGACGTGTTGCTTGCCGACCGAAAAGATGGCGACTTCGTAGGATTGCAGCGCTTGACCAGCCATCTCCATGCCGGGCGAGCCGACCGGCATGCCGGAAACCGCGATGCCGATCGCCTTCGGGCGCTCGATGAGCAGCCGCTTTACCGCCTCGGCCGGGACGTGTCCTTCAATGACATAACCACCAATCTCGGCCGTGTGGCACGACATCAGTGCCTCCGGTACGCCAAGCTTGGCCTTGAGCGGCATGACGTCATCGACCTGGATTACATCGACCGGAAAACCCGCGGCTTTGATGTGCTCGACCCAGTTGCCGCAACAACCGCAGTTCGGATCGCGGGTCACGGTCATCCTCGGCAGTGTTTCGGCCGCAGCCGTTCCGGCCAGCGCCAAGGCAGCGAAGGCTTGCGCTGCCCCGATCATCAACCCACGGCGTGTCGGTGACATATCGATCTGCATGTTCGTTCTCCTTCAATCTCGACCGCGCCTTCACCGAAAGAAGACGTATTTGACCAAGGCGGCGATTGCCAACAGCAGCACGGCGACGCCGAGCCAGTGGAAAGCCCCCATGCCCCAGCCCATGCCATTCATCATTTCGCGCATCTTTCTCCTCCTTCATTCGACAGCGACAGGGAGATGTGCTGGTACGAGTTTCGTCGCAGCCGCAGCGGCCGCCGGCAGCCGCCATCCCTTGACCAAGCCGTAGATCGCCGGGATCACCAGCAGCGTCAGGACGGTCGAGGAGATCATCCCGCCGATCATCGGCACGGCGATCCGTTGCATCACCTCGGAGCCGGTACCGGTGTTCCAGAGGATCGGCAGCAGCCCCGCCATGATCGCGACCACGGTCATGATCTTCGGCCGCACACGCTCGACGGCGCCCAGCATGATCGCCTCGTGCAGGTCAACGCGCGTAAAGGCCCTGCCCTGCGCTGCGCAGCGCGTCCGCACCTCCCTCAGCGCGTGATCGAGATAGATCAACATGATCACTCCGGTCTCGGCGGCGACGCCGGCGAGCGCAATGAAGCCGACCGCGACGGCGACCGACATGTTGAAACCTTGCCACCAGAGCAGCCAGACGCCGCCGACCAGCGCGAAGGGCAGCGAGAGCATGACGATGAAGGTCTCGGTCAGCCTACGGAAGTTCAGGTAGAGCAGCAGGAGGATGATCGCCAGCGTCACCGGTACGACCAGCTTGAGGCGCGCCTCGGCCCGTTCGAGATATTCGAACTGACCGCTCCAGGCGATGCGATATCCGGCTGGCAGCTTCACATTCTGCGCGATCTCGTTCTGGGCATTGCGGACATAGCCGCCGAGGTCACGCCCGACCGTGTCCACGAAGATATAGACCGCGAGCTCGCCATTCTCTGTCCGGATCGAGGTCGCGCCGCGCTTACGCTCGACGCTCGCGACCTCGCCGAGCGGGATGCTGGCGCTGGACGGCGTCGAGACCTGGACCTCGCGCGCGATCGCCTGCGGATCGGAGCGCAGGTCGCGGGGATAGCGGATGCTGACGCCGTAGCGCTCGCGGCCTTCGACCGTCGTCGTCACGGTCTCGCCGCCCATCGCCATCACGACCGCGTTTTGGACGTCGCCTACCGAGAGACCGTAGCGCCCAAGCGCAATTCGATCCGGCACGATGTCGAGGAAGTACCCGCCGATGACGCGCTCGGCATAGGCGCTGCTCGTGCCCGGCACAGTCTTCAGCACGGTCTCGATCTGACGCGCGATCACCTCCATCTGCGCCAGATCGGTGCCGAAGACCTTGACGCCGATCGGCGTACGGATGCCGGTTGCCAGCATGTCGATGCGGGCGCGGATCGGTTGTGTCCAGGCGTTCGAGACGCCGGGGAACTGCAGCGCCTTGTCCATCTCGCTCTTGAGGCTGTCGAGCGTAATGCCCTCGCGCCATTCCGCTTGCGGTTTCAGGTTGATGATCGTCTCGAACATCTCAGTCGGGGCCGGATCCGTCGCCGTCTGGGCGCGCCCGGCCTTGCCATAGACTGAGGCGACCTCCGGGAAGGAGCGGATGATCCGATTTTGAGTCTGAAGCAGCTCGGCCGCCTTGGTCACGGAGATGCCGGGCAAGGTCGTCGGCATGTACATCAGCGTGCCCTCGTTCAGCGTCGGCATGAACTCGGAGCCGAGCTGCCGCGCCGGCCAGACGCTGACGCCGAGGGCCGCCAGGGCCAGCAGGATCGTCAGCACCTTGGCCTTGAGCACGCCGCGGATGAGCGGGCGGTAGAGTGCGATCAGGACCCGGTTGATCGGGTTCTTGTGCTCCGGAATGATCCTTCCTCTGACGAACACGACCATCAGCGCCGGCACCAGCGTTACCGAGAGCCAGGCCGCCGCCGCCATGGCGAAGGTCTTGGTGTAAGCGAGCGGCCCGAACAATCGGCCTTCCTCCGCCTCCAAGGTGAAGATCGGCAGGAACGAGACGGTGATGACGAGCAGGCTGAAAAACAGAGCCGGCCCGACCTCGCTTGCCGCCTCGATCAGAATCTCGACGCGCGGCTTGCCCGGCGGCGCCCGTTCGAGATGCTTATGGGCGTTCTCGATCATGACGATGGCGGCGTCGATCATTGCGCCGACGGCGATCGCGATACCACCCAGGCTCATGATGTTGGAGCCGAGGCCCAGCGCCTTCATCGCCACGAAGGCCATCAGGATGCCGACCGGCAGCATGATGATCGCCACCAATGCGCTGCGCAGATGCAGCAGGAAGACGATGCAGACCAGGGCGACGATGATGCTCTCTTCGATCAGCGTGCCCTTCAGCGTCTCGATCGCCCGTTCGATCAGCTGCGAGCGGTCATAGACCGGCACGATCTCTGCCCCGCCCGGAAGGGATGGGGCGATCTCGGCGAGCCGCGCCTTGACGCGCTCGATGACGGAGAGCGCGTTCGCTCCGAAGCGCTGCAGGACGATGCCGCTCGCGACTTCGCCCTCGCCGTTGAGCTCGGTGATGCCGCGCCGCTCGTCCGGGCCGATCTCGACCCGGGCGACATCGGAAATGCGAAGCGGCGCACCGCGGTCGCTCTTCAGGACGATATTCTCGATGTCGGCTGTCGACTTCAGGTAACCGCGGCCGCGCACCATGAACTCGAACTCGCTGAGCTCGACCGTGCGCCCGCCGACATCCATGTTGCTGCTGCGGACCGCCTCGCGCAGCGCAGCCAGCGAGACGCCCTGGGCGCGCAGCCGCACCGGATCGACCACGATCGCATACTGCTTGACGAAGCCGCCGACGCTCGCGACTTCGGCCACGCCCTCGGCGCGAGAGGCGGCGAAACGCACCACCCAGTCCTGAGTCGAGCGCAATTCGGCCAGGGTCATGTCCTTGGCCATGACGGCGTATTGGTAGACCCAGCCCACGCCCGTCGCGTCCGGACCAAGCGTTGGCGCAACTCCGGTCGGCAATCGGCGCGCTGCCGCGTTGAGATATTCGAGCACCCGCGAGCGCGCCCAGTATGGATCGGTGCCGTCCTCGAAAATCACATAGACGAAGGAGACGCCGAAGAAGGAGAAGCCGCGCACGACCCGAGCCTTCGGCACGGTCAGCATCGAGGTCGTCAGCGGATAGGTGACCTGGTCCTCGATCACCTGCGGTGCCTGGCCGGGATATTCAGTGTAGACGATGACCTGGACGTCGGAGAGGTCCGGGATGGCGTCGAGCGGCAGCGTCCTCACCGCATAGATCCCGGCCGCGACAGCAAACGCCGTGGCGACGAAGACGAGGATCAGGTTGCGCGCCGACCAGGCGATCAGGCGGGCGATCATGGCTTGGCCTCCGCGGGAGCAAGCCCACTCAGTGCGGCCTTGAGGTTGCTCTCGGCGTCGATCAGGAAATTGGCCGAAACAACGACGCGATCGCCCTCGGATACGCCTTCGCTGATCGCGACCATCCCATTGCCGCGCCGACCGAGCTTGACCTCGCGCGGCTCGAAGCGGCCCTCGCCCCGGTCGAGGATTACGACGCGGCGCGTGCCGCTGTCGATCACGGCGCTGTCCGGAACCACAAGTCCCGGAGCTGTATCACCAGTGCCGATCTCGACATCGGCGTACATGTTCGGCAGCAAGACGCCATCAGGGTTGGCGAGCTCAATGCGAACCTTGGCCGTACGCGTCGCCTCCGCGATCTGTGGGTAGATCACGCTGACGCGCCCTTCGAAAGCCATCTCAAGGCGCCCGCGCAGCCGGACTGTCGCCGGCGCGCCGCTACGGACCCCGGCCAGGTCGCGCTCCGGCACGTCGGCCAGGACCCAGATCGTCGAGATGTCCGCGAGCCGGAACAGGCTGCTTCCAGCGGTCATCTTCATGCCGTCGCTAACATTGCGCTCCAGCACGATGCCGTCGCGCGGCGCCGACCAGTTGATCGTCGGCGGCACCTTCCGGCTGCGCTCGATTTCGGCAATGATTTCGGGCGGGACGCCGAGGTTCTCAAGACGCTGCCTTGCGCCGCCCTCGGGCACGCCACGCGCGGCGGCGTTTAGATCGGTGATGAACTGGGCGCCAGCCGTGCTGATTTCGGGCGAGTAGATGCGCGCGAGACGCGTGCCCTTCGTCACAAGGTCCCCCGTCGTGACCGGCGCAACCTCCTGGACGAAGGCATCCGCTCGTATCGTCACGACGGAAACCCGCCGCTCATCGAGCTGCACGATGCCGGGCACGCGGATCGGCTGCGCGATGACCTGGCGACTGACCGGTTCCGAGCGCACGCCACTGCGCTGGATGCGGCCGGGGGAGAGCTTGATGACACCGTCTTCGCCCCCCTCGCCTTCATAGACGGGGAGATAGTCCATCCCCATCGAGTCCTTCTTGGGCACCGGCGAGGTGTCCGGTAGCCCCATCGGGTTGCGATAGTAGCGGATACGACCCTTCTCGGCCTGGGCCGCCTTCTCTTTGCCCCCCGAGTTCTCCTCGAAGCTGATGTCTTCGCTGGCTCGAACGGCCTTGAATGGCCGGCCATCGGCTGTCTGGCGCGGCTCGGGCGAATAGACCGGCTTCCGATCCGGATCTTGATAGTAGATCACCGGCCCAGTTCCGGCGGGCTCGTTTGCAGCGAGTGACCCCTCGATGCCAAGCCAACTCCGCAGACCAGGCAGTGCGATACCGCGATAACCAGCCCAATAGCCTGCCCCTCCCGCCGCCAGAACGGCGGCGAGCGCAAGACCCGTCAGCAAGGCGCGTTTCATGGCAGAGCCTTGAGGATCAGCTTGTTTTCCAAGGTACCGGTTTCACCCTGGACCTTAGCTCCCAGAGACAGGCGCCAGCCGCCTTCCATGACCAAATTCGTCTTGAAGCTGTAAGCCCCAGCTTCCAGAGCTGGCAGCGCTTCGATCGGAGAGGCCATCGTGGCCATGCCCTCCGGCTCCATATCGATGCGCTTAGCAAAAATGACGGCATCCGGCACCGGCTTGCCGGATCGCTTATCGATCAGCTTAACGGTGATGACGATACCGTTGCCTTGTTTGAATTCGCGCTGGGTGAGCTGGAATTCATAGTCCTTGATGTCCGCGAGCGCTGGCAAGGTGATGGCGGCGAGCGGAAACGCAGCGACGAGCGCGCGCCAAGTGAGGGTGATACCCATTGTCGAAATCCTGAGACGGTGAGGCTGCCGCCAGCGCGGACAGCTCCGAACGTGGCGCTAGCCACAGCTCGTCGATCGCGCGGCGCAGCCGAGCGATCGCAGCCGGCACATCAGCGCCGGCGATGTCTCAGCTTCGTGGTGGTCGGGCCGGTGGCTCGCCCGGTTGCGAAATACGCAACGTCTCGTTAGCCGCAAGCCGAAGCGCTACGACAACAGCTCGAACAATGGTTGCGGACGCGGTCGGCGCGCTCGCAAAGCACTTGGCCAGGCAAAAGCTCACCGCTGGGCAGTTCGTCGTGCAATCGGGCTGCTTGTCTTTCGGATTGGGGCAGCATGGCATCTCAGGCGACATCGCCGCCATCGTCTCGCTGTCCATGCGGCCATAGCCCGCCTTCGCCGGCGCCACCAGAGCAGCCAGCATTGTGGCCGTGACGAACAGCCCCAGGACCAAGACGTGGGTGAGAAGCCGGAACTTCATGACGTCAGTTCTGCCATGGTGGCGAAGTTCGCAAAAGAGCGAGAACTGCGGCTGTTTGACCGGGATCAAGCAAATCGCTGCTTCGTGATCTCACTCTTGGCTCTTCAGCATGCGGCACAGGATGTCATCGCGCCGATAGAAGTGATGCCACAGCGCCCCGGCAACATGGATCAGCGCGAGCACCAGCAGCGTCCAACTGAGCAGTCGGTGCAGCGGCGCGGCCCGAAAGCTGAGATACATCGCAACCGTGCCCGTGAACGGCAAAAGCAGCAGGAGGCCATATAAAGCGACATGAACGCCTGTCGCAGTCCATCGTTCGAGCGGCGACAAGCCGTCGAGCGTCGGGCGGCCATAAATGTAGCGCAGCGCGATCTGGCTCAGCGCCAGGCCCATGATCAGCCAACCCACCCAGGCATGCACCTGGTGCAAAAACAGATCGAACGGGTCGGGCTTGGTAAAACCATGGGCCAGATGGGTGCGCTGGATCGCCCAGGATGTTGGAATCTGAGCGATGCACAACACCGGCACGCTCCAGTGGATCCAGCGTTGATAGGCACCAAACGACCTGCCCGAACTTACCTTGGGAACAAGAACGCCTTGCAGCAAACTCACGATGCAGACCCGTTCGTTGGAGGCACCAGGCCGGACGCAACCCATTCAATCCCGAGAGCGTTAAAGATCGCCCTATTGGAGAGACATCGTCCTTAGGCGCAGCGCATTGGCGATCACGCTGACCGAGGACAAAGCCATCGCCGCCGCCGCGATGATCGGGGACAATAGCAGTCCGAAGATCGGATAGAGCACGCCTGCCGCGATCGGGACTCCCGCCGCATTGTAGATGAAGGCGAAGAACAGGTTCTGCCGGATGTTGCTCATTGTCGCGCGGCTGAGCTGCAGCGCGCGAACGATGCCTTCCAGATCGCCCTTGAGCAGGGTCACGCCGGCGCTTTCGATTGCGACATCGGTGCCCGTGCCCATAGCGACCCCGACATCGGCCGCTGCCAGCGCCGGGGCGTCGTTAACCCCGTCGCCGGCCATCGCGACCACTCTGCCCTGCGAGCGCAACTTGCTGACGACCGCGCTTTTGTCCTCGGGCAGGACCTCTGCCTCGACCTCGTCGATACCGAGCCGGCGTGCGACGGCCTGTGCCGTGGTTTTGTTATCGCCGGTCAACATGACCACCCGAATGCCAGCCCCTTTCAGGGCTTCGATCGCCTTCGGGGTAGTCTGCTTGACTGGATCGGCGATCGTCAGCAATCCGGCCACACGGCCATCGATCGCCACGAAGATCACCGTCCCGCCCTCGGCGCGTAGCGCTTCCGCCTCGGCGGCCTGAGCCGCGGTGTCGATACCGGCCTCAGCCATGATCCGGTGGCTGCCGATTACAAGCGCGCGACCGTCGACAGTCCCGGTCACACCCTTGCCGACCGGGCTATCGAAATCCTGCGCCTCGGCCAGCGCGAGGCCACGTTCCTTCGCGGCATCGACGATCGCTGCGGCGAGCGGATGTTCGCTCGCCCGCTCCAGTGAAGCGGCAAGCCGCAGCAATTCGTTCTCATCGATTGAGCCGAACGGCTTGAGGGCGGTCAAGCGCGGCTTGCCTTCGGTCAGCGTGCCGGTCTTATCGACCACGAGCGTATCGACCTTCTCGAAGCGCTCCAGCGCCTCCGCGTTCTTGATCAGTACGCCGAGATGCGCGCCGCGCCCGACCCCGACCATGATCGACATCGGCGTGGCAAGGCCGAGTGCACAGGGGCAGGCAATGATCAGCACGGCGACGGCAGCGACGAGCCCATGCGCGAAGCGCGGCTCCGGCCCGAACGCCATCCAGGCGCCGAAAGCGACGATGGCGATGACGATGACGAGCGGAACGAACCATCCGGAGACCTGGTCCGCCAGACGCTGGATCGGTGCCCGCGAGCGTTGGGCCTCCGCCACCATCGATACGATGCGGGCCAGCATGGTATCACTGCCGACCTTGCCCGCTCGCATGATGAACCCGCCGGTGGTGTTGAGCGTACCGCCGATCAGGGCCGCGCCGGCCTCTTTGGTGACCGGCATCGATTCACCCGTGACCATCGATTCGTCGATCGAGCTGCGGCCTTCGATCAGCTCGCCGTCGACCGGCACCGTCTCGCCCGGACGAACGCGCAAGCGGTCCCCGACATGGACGGTCTCAAGGCCAATGTCTTCGTCCTCGCCATCGTCCCGGACCCGCCGCGCCGTCTTCGGCACAAGGTCGAGCAGGGCTCGGATCGCACCGCCGGTCTGCTCGCGCGCCCGCAATTCAAGGACCTGTCCGAGCAGCACGAGAACGGTGATCACGGCCGCCGCTTCGAAATAAACCGCAACCGCGCCTTCCGCGGAACGAAGCGTTTCGGGGAACAGGCCAGGAGCTACGGTGGCGACGACGCTATAAGCCCAGGCGACGCCGGTACCCATCGCAATGAGCGTGAACATATTCAGGCTGCGGTTCACGAGCGAGGCCCAGGCCCGCTGGAAGAACGGCCAGCCAGCCCAGAGCACGACGGGCGTCGCCAATATGAGCTGCAGCCAGTTCGAGCTCTGCTGACTAATCAGCATATGCAGGTCGACGAGATGTCCGCCCATCTCCAATGCCACCACCGGCAGGGCAGGCACCAGGCCCACCCAAAATCGGCGCGTCATGTCGACCAGTTCGGCGCTGGGGCCTTCCTGGATCGTCGCGATCTCGGGTTCGAGCGCCATGCCGCAGATCGGGCAATTGCCCGGCCCGGGTTGGCGGATCTGGGGATGCATCGGGCAGGTGTAGATCGTGCCGTCGGGCGCAGGCTTGGCCGCGGACGTCCCGGATTTCTCGCCGACATAAGCCTTCGGGTCTGCCTCGAACTTGTTCTGGCAGCCGGCGGAGCAGAAAAGGTAGTCCTGCCCCGCATAGGTCGACCGGTGCTTTGCCGTCGCCGGATCGACCGACATCCCGCAAACCGGGTCTTTCACATGCTCGGCTCCATTGGCGTGGCCATGGTGATGTGAATGGCCGTGCTGATGACCGGTATGCTGATGATCTGCCATGACCACTGCCTTCCTCGCCCTTACGGTGCCAAATGCATGAGTGGCCGGCGGGTTCACGCCGGCCACTCATGATCATCTGACGCGATCTGCGCCAGGCGTATATCCAGCGTCCGCCACGATCGACCTGATGGCGGAGAAGTCGGCCGTTCCGACCACGCTGACCAGCTTAGAAGCCGGATCGGCGGTGACAGCGGTTCCCGGCAGCCGGTCCTCGATCGCCTTCTTGATGGTGCTGGCGCAATGGCCGCAGTTCATGTCCTCGACGCGAAAGCTGATCGCTCCTTCAGGAGCGCCTATCGCATGCGTAGCGGTATTCGAGTGCTGTTGGCAGGAGCACATAGCTGCAATGTCCCATAGTTGACGATTGCCGCAACCTGCTCCTTCCCACGGTAGGAAGGTCAAGCCCCTTTGGCTCGTTTTCTCTGCCGCTCATGCGCCGCTACCAGAGATGTCTCTTCAGTGCAGGATCTGGGAGAGGAAGAGCTTGGTGCGCTCGTGCTGCGGGTTCTTGAAGAAGGCGTTGGGCTCGTTCATCTCGACGATCTGGCCGGCATCCATGAAGATGACCCGGTCGGCGACCTGGCGGGCAAAGCCCATCTCGTGCGTGACGCAGAGCATGGTCATGCCCTCGTCGGCGAGCGAAACCATGGTGTCGAGCACCTCCTTGACCATCTCGGGATCGAGCGCCGAGGTCGGCTCGTCGAACAGCATGATCTTCGGACTCATGCACAGCGAGCGCGCGATCGCCACGCGCTGCTGCTGGCCGCCCGAGAGCTGGCCCGGATATTTCAGCGCCTGCTCGGGGATCTTCACCCGCGTCAGGTAGTGCATGCCGATCTCCTCGGCGTCCTTCTTCGGCAGCTTGCGCACCCAGATCGGCGCCAGCGTCAGGTTCTCGAGGATCGTCAGATGCGGGAACAGGTTGAAATGCTGGAAGACCATGCCGACGTCGCGCCGGATCTCGTCGATCTTCTTCAGATCGTTGGTCAGCTCCGTGCCGTCGACGATGATCTGGCCCTTCTGGTGCTCTTCCAGACGATTGATGCAGCGGATCATGGTCGACTTGCCGGAGCCCGACGGGCCGCAGATCACCAGCTTCTCGCCACGCGAGACCTTGATGTTGATGTCGCGCAGCACATGGAACTCGCCATACCACTTGTTGACGCCGATCATCTCGATCGCGGTATCGGTGTTCAGCGATGTCGATTTCAGCGCCGCCGGGCGGGAGGCGGTCTTGGTTTCTGCCATTGCCATGGTCATCGAGGGGTCTCCTAGCGTGCCGCGGGGCCGCGCCGCTCCAGGAAATCGGCAAAGCGGGCGAATGAGAAGGACAGGGCGAAGAAGATCGCGCCGATGAACAGGAACGTCTCGGCGGCCGGCGATGGCCAGGCCGGATCGGCCAGAGCGGCCTTGCCCGAGCTGATCAGGTCGAAGAGTCCGACAACGAGCACGAGGCTGGTGTTCTTGATCATCACGATAATGGTGTTGGCCAAGGCCGGGATCACCACCCTGATCGCCTGCGGCAGGATAACGAGGTATTGCGTGCGCCAGAATGGCAGGCCGAGCGCGGCGGCAGCCTCGTATTGGCCCTTTGGGATCGCCTGCAACCCTCCCCGGATGACCTCGGCGAGATAGGCTGCCGCAAAGATCGTCAGGGCGACGAGGGCGCGCACGAACTTGTCGGGCAGCAGCGCTTCCGGGAGGAAGAGCGGCAGCATGATCGAAGCGACGAAGAGAATCGAGAGCAGCGGTAGGCCGCGAACGGACTCGATCGCGACGACAGCCCCTATCCTGACCGCCGGCATCGCAGAACGGCGCGCCAGGGCCAGCAGAATGCCGACCGGAAAGGCGATGCCGATCGCGACCACGGTGAGGATCAGCGTCACCGGCAGGCCACCCCAAGCCGAGGTCGGGACTTCTTCAAGTCCGAGGCCCCCGCCCATCAGCCAGACGATCAGTGCCAGCGCCGCGATCCAGAGGCCAACCAAACGCGGCCTCCAGCTCGCCGGCCGCACCGACCAGCCGAGCAATGCCAGGATCAGCAGGCAGACCAGACCAGGCCGCCAGCGCTCCTCGACCGGGTAGATGCCGAAGAGCAACTGACCCGATTTGGCATAGATAAAGCTCCAGCACGCTCCGGATGCGGCGCGGCAGGCAGCCGGATCCGGATTGAACAGAACGGCGTCCAGCACCAGCCAGCGCAGCATCGGCGGCACGGCGACGGCGAGCATTGCGCCGAAAGTCAGCGTCAGGGCGGCGTTCAGCGGCGAACCGAACAGCAGCCCGGCGGACCTGTGCAGCGAGGTCAGCAGGGGTGCGAACCAGGCCTGCGTCGGCACTGGAGCCTCGGGTAGAGGGAGCGAAATCGTTTTCACGGGATCAGCGTTCCACGATGGCGATGCGGCGGTTGTACCAATTGGCCGCGCTCGACAGGCTCAGATTCAGGACGAGATAGACGCCCAGGATGATGAAGACGCCTTCGATCGAATGGCTGGACTTGCTGATGATGGTGTTCATCACCGCGAGGAAATCCGGATAGCCGACGGCGATCGCCAGCGTCGAGTTCTTGACGACGTTGATGTACTGGCTGTTGAGCGGCGGCACGATCACCCGCAGCATCTGCGGGATCACGATCAGCCGCAGGATCTGGGCGCGAGACAAGCCTACCGAGCGGCCTGCATCCCATTGGCCGGGGCCAACTGACAGGACGCCGCCGCGCACGATCTCGGCGATGAAGCCGGTCGTATAGATCGTCAGGCCGATAAGGATCGTGCTAAGTTCAGGCGTCAGTTCCAACCCGCCCCGGAAGTTCGAACCCCCGAAGACAGGCCAATCGGTCGAGAAATCGGCATCGGCGACCCAGAGGCCGAGCAACAGCACGGCAACTGCGGCCCAGTTCAAGACGGCACGGAATAGGCGCAGAGCATCTGCGAACCGAGCAGCGAGCGCGAGCAGCCCGGCAACGAGGATCAGGACTGCGCCTGCCGTCGCCATGCCAATGTGAACACTCGGGACCATGACGCCACGCATCGAGGCGTAAACGCCAGGAATCGGATTGAGCGCCTCGGCGACCGGCGGGAGGACCTTCCACCAGAGCGAATAGAGGAAGATCAGCAGGACGATCGGCGGCGAGTTGCGCGCGATCTCGACCCAAACCCGGCAAGTGCCGGCGGCGAGCGGATTGCTGCTTAGTCGGGTGACGCCGACGATCAATCCCAGCACCGACGAGAAGACGATGACGAGCGCGGAGATGAAGATCGTGTTCGCCAGGCCGACGAAGATCGCCCAATAATACGGATCGCGCGACTTGTAAGAGAGGATCGCCTCGGAAATCACGATCCGGGACGGCATCGTCAGGAAATCGAACCCAATGGGAATGCCGCGGGTCTGCAGGTTCGCGAACGTCGTGCTGACGAGCAGGGTCGCGGCACCAAGGACGGCCGCCACCAATAGGCATTGAATGACGATCGATCTCGTCCTGGCATCGCTGAGCATGCCGCTCTCCCCTTTCCGATATTGTCATCGAAGGGGGAGCGCTCGCCGCGCTCCCCCGGCGGCGGCTAGTCCCAGGGGTAGGGGTAGTTCAGACCGCCGTCCTTCCAGAGCGCGTTCAGGCCACGGTCGACCTTGAGGGGACTGTTCTTCCCGAGATTGTTGTCCCAGATCTCGGCGTAGTTCCCCATCTGCTTGACGACGTTATAGACCCACTTGTCATCCAGCCCGAGCGGCTTACCGAAGCCTGGCTCCTGACCAAGCACCCGCTTGATCTCACTCGATCCCGATTTCAGCTTCTCGTCGATGTTCTTCGCGGTAATGCCGTTCAACTCCGCCCAGAATAGAGCGTTCATCGTCCAGCGCACGATGTCAAAGAGCTGATCATCTCCGCGCGCTACGGCGACACCATTCGGCTCGGCTGCGTGGCCTACCTTGATGATGTCGTAATCGTCCGGGTTTTTCGCGACCGAGGCCCGTTGCCCAGCCGCGGCCGTTCCGTCGGTGACATAGGAGTCGCAACGACCGCCGAAAAAGGCGTCGCGCGCCTGGATAGTCGAGTCGAAATAGACCTTCTTCATCGTGATGTTGAATTCTTCCTCGGTCTCCTCGATCGCCTTTTCGGTCAGGCTGCCCCCTCCCTGGAGGCAGACCGTCTTGCCTTCGAGCATCTTGGGCTCGGTGATCTTATCGGCCTTGCGGACGAGAAGCCCGTCCGTGTCGTAGAGATTGATCCAGACGAAGCGAACCGCCGTGTCGCGGCTGTAGGTGATGGTCGAGGTGCGGGACAGGATATCGATCTCACCGGTTTGCAACGCCGGAAAGCGCTGCCCGGCATTGAGCGGCACGTAGCGGATCTTGTCCTTGTCGCCGAGAATGGCCGCCGCGAAGGTCCGGCAGATGTCGGAATCGAAGCCGCGATAATAACCGCTCTCGTCAGGTCGGGAGAGGCCCGGCACGCCCTGGCTCGCACCGCAGCTCACATAGCCGCGCTGCTTGATCTTGTTCACGACGCTCTGCGCGCTGGCCTCGCCGATCACCGTCAGACCGGCGGCAGCGAACGCCGCGCCGAGGAGTATTTTCAATTTTGTCATGGCTATCTCCGTTCCCCTGCTTTTGAGTTCTTTGCAGTCATTCAGCCGCTGTTCGACCCGTCTGCGACGCCGTCGCGAGGTCAGCGACCGAGGCAAAGGCCTGCTCCAGATCGCCGATCAAATCGTCGAGCGCTTCTAAACCGACCGACAATCGCCAGACCGGCCCCGATGGCAGCCAGTCAAGGCTGGTCCGACCTTTCCGCGGATCATTGACCGCGATCAGAGAGTGGACGCCGCCCCAGCTCGCTCCGAGCTTGAACAGGCGCATCCGTCGGAGAATTTCGCCCTGCAAGGGCGCGAGTTCGGGCCTCAGCACGACCGAGAAGACAGCGGCCGCGTCCGCGAAGTCTCGTTTCCAGACCGCATGTCCGGGATGATCCGGCACGGCCGGGTGCAAGATCCGGACGACCTCCGGGCGCTGCGACAGCCAGTTTACGATCTCCGCCGCGCTCGCGGCGGCATGGCGCATGCGGACCGGCATGGTCATCAGGCCGCGCTCGCACAGGGCGCAATCCTCCGGCGAGACGCCGTAGCCGAGGAAGCGGGCCGCGTCCTTCAGGCGCCGGAACAGGCCTTCGTCCCGCACGGCGAGCGAGCCCATCAGCAGGTCGCCGTGACCGCCGGCATGCTTCGACAAGGCCTGCATGCTGATATCGACGCCGTGAGCCAACGGCTTGAACAGGAGATGGGATGCCCAGGTGTTGTCGGCGGCGACCAATGCACCACCCTTGTGAGCCGCCGCGACGATCGCAGGCACGTCCTGCACCTCGAAGGTCGCGGAACCCGGCGATTCCACCCAGACCAGCCGCGTCCGCTCGTCGAGAAGCCCCGCGATCCCGGCATCGAGCCGAGGGTCATAGGATTGGGCCGCGATGCCGAGTGGCCCGAGGAAGCGCAGGATCATGTCCCGCGCCGGGCCATAGAGCGTCTCCGGCATCAGGACCCGGTCACCGCCCCGGCACACTGCCATCGTCGCCAACGTCATCGCTGCCATGCCCGACGGGACGACGAGCGCCCGCGCACCACCTTCGAGCTGGGCAATATGGTCCTCGAGGAGCCGGCTGGTCGGTGTCCCGTACAGCCCATAACTGAAGCCGTCGTAGACGCGCTCAGCCCGATTTTCGAACGCCGCGAGATCGTCGAACACGATCGTCGAAGCGCGCTCCACCGGCATTGCCACTGCCTGGAACGGCTGGCGGGAACGCGCGGGCGGATGAATGTGCGAGGTGTCGTCGGATTTCGTCATGGGGTCGACGCTAGCTCGCGCCGCCATTGCCATCTATGGCCACATCGATAGAGTCGATCCATTCTTGATATGGCTACCTCATGAACCTGCGCGATATCGACGTTTTCCATGCGATCATGATCAGTGGCGGCGCGGGAGCAGCGGCTGCCTTGCTCAGCACGTCGCAGCCGGCCATCAGCCGCTCGCTTGCGAAGCTTGAGGCCGAACTCGGATTTAGCTTGTTCGATCGAATCCGCGGCCGCCTGGTCCCGACCCGCGAAGCCCTGCTCTTCCACGCCGAGGTGAAGGCCAACCTGGTCGGCCTCGATCGCCTCAAGCTGCGCGCCGCCCAGATTAAGGAAGTAGGCGCCGGGACCATCCGTGTCGCCAGCCTGTCGGCTCTCGGACATGGTCTGGTTCCGCGAGCGATCACGGCATTCTCGCGCAAGCACCCCCAGGTGCGGATCAGCTATCAGGTCCGCACATCAAACGTCGTCCGCGATCTGGTGGCTTCAGGCAGCTTCGACATCGGCCTGGCAGCGGATGAGATCGACACCGACGGCGTCCTGCACAGCGTGTTCACCACGCCTCGGGCCGTATGCGTCATGCCCCAGGGACACCCGCTGGCGAGCCGGGACGTGATCACCCCGGCGGATCTGAACGACGAGGGTTTCCTGGCGCTTGCGCCGGAGGACACTGTGAGGCTTGCCATGGACAGGATCTTCGCTGAACACGGCGTTCAGCCCCGCATCTTGGTGGAGACGCCCTATGGCGTGACCATCGCCATCCTGGCTTCGCAAGGCCTCGGTCTGGGCCTCGTTAACCCCTTCATCATTGCCGACAAGATGATACAGGGCATTGCCGTTCGCCCCTTCGAGCCGGCAGTGCATTTTCGAGCACTCCTAATAAGGCCGCCGGGCAGCGCAAACTCCCGCCTCGTCTCAGCGTTCGTTGCCGAACTCTACGCAATCCGGAATGCCTTCGCTGTCGGAGACGAAAGCACACGATAGCGCGTTTTGGCGCCCCCAAGCGCGCAACGCCCACTGACAAGTCGCCTCGAGGTTTGATGATAAGTGCTGCGGCGGCGCAGCTCGCGGTAGCCTGATCACAGCTTTGCACGCATCTTAGGGCGCGCCGAAATATATGCGATGTTCGTGATGATCGCCCAGATCTCGCCCGAACAGAGGCTTTTGCTGCGCCGCGTGCCGACGAAGCAGCGTTCCGGTCACCCGCTCCTCTCCGACAGCCGCTTGCGGATCGGCAATAATCCGACCAGGGTCAGGAGCGCGAAAGCCGCACCGGCCAGGAATGTGCCCTGAGGGCCTGCCACATCCCACATGACACCAGCGATCACACTGGCGACCAGCAATGCAATGCCCGAGACCAAGTTGAACATCCCGAAGGCCGTTCCGCGCAGTTCGGCCGGGGCCGCGTCGGCGATCAGCGTCGCCAGAAGCCCTTGCGTGAAGCCCATGTGCAGACCCCAAAGCACAACACCGATACCGACGCCTATGATGTCGGTCGCGAAAGCGAGGACGACATCGGCCAGCAGCAGAAGGAGGAGACCGAGGGCGAGAAGCGTCGTGCGGTTCACACGATCGGCGAGCACCCCGGCAGGATAAGCCGATAGGGAATAGGCCAGGCTCATGAGAACCAGCACAATCGGGACCAGCGCCAGCGGCACGCCGATCGACTGGGCACGAAGAATGAGAAATGCTTCGCTGAAGCGGGCGAGCGTGAACACTGCGGCGACCGTCACAACCCACCAGTAGGTTTCCCCAAGACGGCGCAGCTCATCGCGGTGCAGAGGCATTCGGACAGGGCGTAGTTCCTTGGAGCGCTTTGGCTCCTTCACAGCGACCAGGATCAACGCGACCGAGAGAAAGGCTGGAATGACGGCGACCCAGAACACGGCCTGGAAGTGATCAGCCGTCAACCACATCAGGCCGATAGCGAGCAGCGGCCCGACGAACGCGCCGATGGTGTCGAGCGACTGTCGCAAGCCAAAGCTCGCACCGCGCAGCTCCGGTGGGCTAATGTCCGCCACAAGCGCATCTCGGGGCGCTCCTCGGATGCCCTTGCCGACGCGATCGATGAAACGGGCCGCGATGAGCCATTCGATCGAGGGCGCCAGCGGAAAAATCGGCTTGGTAAACGCAGCCACGCCATAGCCAAGGGCAGCCAGGAATTTGCGTTTTCCGAGCCAGTCACTGAGCGCGCCGGAGAAAACCTTGGTGATCGAGGCCGTTGCCTCCGCTACCCCCTCGATGATGCCGACAGCCAACGCCGAAGTGCCGAGCACCGCCACCATGTAGACGGGCAAGAGCGCATGGATCATCTCGGATGATATATCCATCAGCATAGAGACGAAGCCGAGTGCCCAAATGCCGGTGGGAATACCCTGCCGACCGGCCGCTTCGGTCGTTATCCTGGTTGCTTCGCTATTGTCTTGATTGCCCATCTCATCGGTTCTCGTCATGGGCGTCGAAGACGCTCTGGGCGTAGCTGTCGAGCAATGCCTCGCAGGCACGTAAGCGCCCCGCAGCTTCTTCAGCCAACGGTGCGCCGTAGAAATCGAGTTTTTTGATCTTCTCCAGCCAGCCCTGAAGCTTCTTCAAGTCGGCGTCTTCTTCCTCGAGTTCGGCATAGGTGAACTTGTTGATCGCGACCTCCTTGGCGATCTCCGCCTCGAAATCCGCGCAGCGTCCGAGAAACTCGCGATATTGATCGTCACGATCTTCCTTGAAGCGAGAGACAACCTTCTGTTCCTGCACCCGGTCGAAGGCGACCGTTTCCAGGATGACGCATTCGCCACCCATGCCGATCACATCATTCTCGATCATCTTCAGCTGGCGAACGTGATTGTCCGTCTTCGGCAGCAAGCAAACGCCATTCTGCAGATAGATCGCGCCCAGGCCCTTCAGCTTGCGCCAGAGCGCGATCCGCTTGGCGGCGGGTTCGGAAGGCACTTTGTAGGTGAGCAGGAGCCAGGACAGGGTAATCATCGGCCCCAGTCTAATGTTACAGCCGTTACAATTCAAGCGCACAGAGTCGGTTCCCACCAACCTAGCCGATTGGTAGGCAAATTCGATCAAACGCATCTTGTATAATATAGGGGGGTAGCCTATCTGTCGCGGCATTGGAGAGCCGGCATGTCGCACACCACCCGCGAGAAAACGAAGCTATTGAACCGGGTGCGCCGCATTCGCGGCCAGATGGAAGCCGTTGAGCGCGCGCTTGAAGACGAGAAGGGCTGCGCCGAGGTGCTGCAACTGATCGCGGGCGTTCGGGGGGCCATCAACGGCCTGATGGCCGAAGTCGTCGAAGATCACATTCTTCTGCACGTCGCGGATCCAGCGCTAGCGCAGAACGAACGCAAAGAAGGCGCGGCCGAATTGATCGACGTCGTACGCGCATATCTCAAATAAGATCGGAGGCTGCCGTCATGACAGTCCAACATGCCAACAGCGGGTCGCTCGCGGAAGCCGCCGCCTCACGTACAATTGCTCCGGCCGCCGAGGAGCATAAACACCACCATGGTCATGATCACGACGATCATGAGCACGAGCATGACCACGACCATCCCTTCGAGTGGCCCGAGGCGGTTCGTATCGCGCTCGTTGCGGTCGCAGCGGCAGCCGTGTGGTTCCGCATATGGGAGCCGTTTACCGCAATCAGCGTGATCGGCGTCATAGGCCTTGTGATCGGCGGCTGGCCCATTCTCAAGGAAGCCGTCGAGAACGTCGTCGAACGGCGAATGACAATGGAACTGTCGATGACGATCGCGATCGTTGCGGCCGCTGCCATCGGCGAATTCTTCACGGCGCTGGTCATCACCCTGTTTGTGCTGGTAGCCGAAGTCCTGGAGGGCCTGACCGTCGGCCGCGGCCGCAAGGCGATCCGCGACCTCCTGGAATTCCTGCCGCGCGAGGTCTCGGTGCGCCGTGCCGGTTCGATCCAGTCGATCTCCGCCGAAGAGCTGTCGGTCGGCGACGCCATCATGGTCGCTCCGGGTGGGCGCATCCCCGTCGATGGGGCGGTGCTATCCGGTCACTCCTTTGTCGACGAGTCCCGCATCACCGGCGAATCCATGCCAGTCGAGAAGACAGCAGGCACACACGTCTTCGCCGGCTCGATCAACCAGTCCGGCGCGCTTGAGGTCGCCGCGGAACGAATTGGTCGCGACACAAGCTACGGTAAGATCATCGAGGCTGTTGAACGGGCTGAAAAATCCCGCGCGCCCGTCCAACGTCTGGCCGACCGCATGGCGGGCTATCTCGTCTATTTTGCGCTCGGTTCCGCCATCCTGACGTTCCTGATCACCCGCGACATCTATTCCACGATCTCGGTGATCATCGTTGCCGGCGCCTGCGGTATCGCCGCTGGCACGCCGCTTGCCATCCTTGGGGGCATCGGCCGCTCCGCACGCCTTGGTGCTATCGTCAAGGGCGGCGTCCACCTTGAGACCCTCGGTCAGGTCGACACGGTCGTGCTGGACAAGACGGGGACGCTGACATTCGGCCGCCCGGAGGTGCAAGGGATCGTACCCGTCGCCGGCGTGACTGCCGATGAACTGCTCGATGCCGCAGCTACGGCCGAATTGCGCTCTGAGCATCCACTGGGCAAGGCGATCGTCGCCCATGCCCGCAAGCAGGGGCGCGATACGGTCGAGCCGTTGAGTTTTGCTTACACGCCCGGTCGCGGCATCACCGCGAAAACTGCTGACGCCACGATCCTTGTCGGCAGCCAGGCCTGGATGGCCGACAACGGAATCAGCGTGCCAGCGGCGACTTCCGGCCAAATCGGCGTGGCCGGGTCAGAAGTTTTTGTCGCCCGTGACGAGCGCTTGCTGGGTTTTATAGCAGTCGCGGACACCGTACGGCCCGAGGCAAAGCGAGCAGTCGAAGCCTTGCAGCGCATGGGTATCCGAACCGTGCTGCTCACGGGCGATGCGCGTCGCGTTGCGGACGCTGTCGGGGCGGCGCTCGGCATCGAGGAGGTCGAGGCGCAACTACTGCCGGAAGATAAGCTGGCACGTGTCCGGGCTCTCGTCGCGGATAAACGCACGGTCGCCATGGTCGGCGACGGCGTGAACGATGCCCCCGCGCTTGCCGAAGCCAATGTGGGTGTTGCCATGGGCTCAGGTACCGATGTCGCGCAGGAGAGCGCTGATGTGGTGCTGTTGGGCAATGACCTTGAGCGCTTCGTTGAGACGCTTGCCGTTGCCCGGCGCACCCGCGGCATCATCTGGCAAAACTTTGCCGGGACGATCGGCGTCGATACACTTGGGATCGCATTGGCAGCCTTCGGATTCTTAAACCCGCTACTGGCGGCCGGCATCCATGTCGTGTCCGAGCTGGTGTTCATCCTTAACTCGGCCCGCCTCCTGCCAACGCCGGAAAAGACTGTCGCGGCGTCGCCTGAGTTGAAGCCTGAACCTGTGCAGGTGTGATCTTGGCTATAGCGTCACCATGTCTCGATATCTGCAAATTTGATCGCAAAGCGGACCTATGCGTCGGATGTTTGCGCACGACGGAAGAGATCCGCCGGTGGCGCAAGCTGACTGACCACAAGCGTCGCCAGATTCTGGCTGAGCGCCGGCGACGCGAAGCCAAGCTGGCCGCACGTCACGCGCTCTGACGACTGCGTCCTTGGACCAGGCGGGCATATGTTGGGTTTGTCGAAGCGGTCCTGCCGCGGTGCGGCCTACGGTTCGCTTGGCCGCATGCTACGGCCAAGAGCTCACGAAACTCAAGGTCTCGCCGTATGCATACGCGCGGTGGATTTAATCTGATCGAATAGCGGCGCGCAACGCCTCAGCGCGTCGCCCTCCCCTCACGACGAACCGGGATTTGAGAAGCGTCGATCGCAACCGGAACTGCACGCACCTGAACCATCGTTCGGGTGACCTCGCTGAAGCGGGCTTTCGCATCCGACCAGTTCTGCATGAAATCGAACAGCTCCCGTAGAGCCGGCGAAATCTCCCGATAAGCGGCAAGGGCCGCGACAAGTGCGCCAAGCGACAACTGACCCTGCACAACAAGGTAGCCGCCGATCGTGAAGAAAAAGAACGGCGTCAGATTGGACGTGTAATTGTACAGGCCCTTGATCCTGCCCTTGAGATCGTTGATCTCCACCCGGATCGTTTCGAGGCTGGCGGTCATTCGCATTTGATGACGCAGGACAGGAATGTCCGTCCGCGTCGTTCCGGCGGGTGATCCACGGGCGCCAGAAGCAGAGCCCTCGACCACCATGAGCCCGCCGAGCTTGCGGGTCGAGCGGACCCTGTCGCGTACCTTCGCATTCAGCCGCTTCTGCAAGCCCGGCAAGAATGTGAGCTGCAGGGGTAACATCAGCAGAGCCGCCAGAGCCAACGCCGGGTTCTGCATCAACAGGAACAGGATGCTGGTCAGCAAAGCCCCACCCTGAATGACAGGAACAACGGCTAGGCTGCCGCCGAAATACCCGATCGGCTCGACTTCCTGGACCACCACCGCGGAAAAATGCGCCCGCTGTTCGGCACTCGCGGCTGTGCGCGCACGGCGCAAGACGCCGAGCCGAAGCCTGCGAACCAGCCGTTCACTCACGCGGCCGCGGATGCGCATGGCTGCGTATTTGATTAGACCGTTCACGGTGAGAGTGCCGAGATAGCCGGCGCACAGCGCAAACAGGAGGGTCATACGATCCAGCGGGAGGCCAAACAGCGTCATGTCGGCGTGGCCACCGTCACTCGCGTCGGCGAGAGCATGATTGATAATGTGCTTGGGTATCTCAAGCAGAAGCCACGCCGTCGGAAGCGTCATGAGCGAAATGAAGATGAGCTTCGCCTGAGGTCTTGCCGTCGCACGGACGATGTAGGCCTCAAGCGACCGCGCTCGTTCGTCGGCTGTCGGACGCTCTGGCGCGCGCGAGGTCGCCGCCGTAAATCGGGCGCGCCGGCGGCGCCTCGCCTTGTAGCGCCGATACCCGAGCCGCAAGCCGAGCCAGACTGTCCATGCCGGCGCCACCACAAACAACAGCGCCGCTGCAATATTAATCAGCCAGTGGCCATGCGGATAATCGAGGCCCATGATCCGGTGGCCGAGATCATGGATAAACTGGAACGTCGCAGTCACGTCTGCTGAGCTCGATCTTCGGTAGCGGCGCCGCCTATGTCGGCGCCGTTTGCCTTGCTTGGGATGGAATGGAGCCTTCAGCTCGGTGGAGCTCGAAGCATGCGGTAGAGATCGTTCACCCCGTCACTGAAATCGGCGTCGGGGTTGCGCGTGCAGAAATTCCGCAGGAACTCGACCTGCTTGAGCAGCGGATAGGCGTCCGGCGCGAGATCGAGTTCCTCATCCTTGCCCGGAGGCGCTCGCAGCAGCAAGCCGCTCATATATCCTTGCGCCCAGGCGAAGAAGTTCTTCTCGACGTCCGACCTGCCGTCGGTCTCCCGCAAAAAATACCCGCAGCTTGAGGACCCAATGCCGACAATCTTGACCGATTGCGCTTTCGCCTGGGCGAGGAACAGCGGTCCAGTGGCCACCGCACAAAGCGCCCAGATTCGTGGTGATTTCAGGCAGGTCCCGATCATGCGTGGCCTTTCGCCGAAGGTGGTGAGCTCGTCCGCTACGACATCATTCCGGATCATCCCGGCTGTGGGACGGATCATCTGTCGCGCAGCGTCCATTCGTGCAGACGATCTTGATGCGCCTGCCAAAGCAGTCCACCTCATAGACCTTGCTCTGGCCGATTGGCTTGAGGCGCGTGACTTTGGCAGCGGGACACGACGTTTCGATCAGCGTGCGCTGCAGATCGCCATCGTCCGCTTGCACCTGTGGCGCAAAGAGCGCGAACGGAACCGTCAGCAAGACCAACCGCATTGGCTCGCCTTTCAAACAGCTTTCGTCATTTTTGTGAGGTCCGCGCAGCCTCTATCGGCCGCGGCTGAAGATGCGCTCTCTGATGCAACTATCGTCACCAGGCAACGGATTAGGCCGAGAATTTCGGCCGAAACAGTTGCCGCAGAAGGCTTGTGCGGCAGGGCACGTTCAGGCCCTGCCGCACGTTGGGATCACTTTGACTTCTGAAGCTTGGTCACCGTGAGCTGACCGTTGACGCGGTCGGCGTCGAACTTGATCTTATCACCGGCCTTCAGGCCTTTCAGCATCCCGGCATCTCCGGCTTTGAACACCATGGTCATGCCATCCATGTCGAGGTTCTTGATCGGACCGTGGTTGATCGTGAGCTTGCCCTGAGCCTCATCGACCTTGGTGACGGTGCCGCCGACCGACTGGGCGGCAGCCGGCAGCGCGAAGGCGATGAAAGCGATAGTCGCGAGAGTTTTCAGCATCGGTTGCTCCATTGTCTGAACGAGGTGTCTATTTGACGATGATCTTGCCGGTCATGCCCGCTTCGCGGTGCCCGGGGATCAGGCAGGAGAAGTCGAACTCGCCCGCCTTGGTGAAGGCCCAGACGATCTCGCCGGTCTTCTTCGGCGCGAGTCGCTTGGCGTTCGGATCGTCATGCTCCATGTCGGGATTCTTCTGCATCTCAATGGCGTGCTTGAGATTCTCCTCGAGCGTTGCGAGGACCAGCTCATGGTCGAGTTCGCCATTGTTGCGCAGAGAGAACTTCACCTGCTCGCCGCGGCGGATCTCGATCCGATCCGGAATGAAGGACATCTTGCCGTCCTTCTCGCTCATCACGACCTGGACCGGGCGGGCTGGCTTTTTCGGGTCGCCCGGCTTGCCATAGGCGGTCTCGTCGCCATGGCCATGGCCGGCTCCACCGGGGCCCGCCAACGCGGCGCCGGCTGACATCAGAAGGGCAATCGCGGCCAATTTGAACGTCACTGTCTTCATGTATCTCTCTCCAGAAGTGAGTTTGCTTGTCGCCAATTCAGTGGTTGGAATGCGGGTTCTTAGCGGCCGGCAGCGGCTTGCCGTCAGGTCCGAGGCTCGGCTTCCGCGGATCCTTGACGCGCCATTCGGTGGCCTCGACGCCGCTGTCCAGAGACGTTCCTCGCGGCGCATCCGCAAGCTTCTGGCCCTTGTATTCGAAGGCGACGGTCCCCTCCGGATGCTTGAACCAGCCCGGGTCCTTGTAGTCGTTCTTCGCCAGCCCCTCGCGGACCTTCACCACAGAGAACATGCCGCCCATCTCGACAGCGCCGAACTGAGCGAAGCCTGTCATCATCGGCAAGGTGTTGTCGGGAAGCGGCATCTCCATCGAGCCCATCTCGCCCATGCCGTTCGAGCCCATCGGCATGTAGCCCGGCGCGATCTTGGCGATCCGCTTCGCCAGATCCTTCTTGTTCACGCCGATATAGGTTTTCACCGAATGGCCCATGGCGTTCATCGTGTGATGCGACTTGTGGCAGTGGATCGCCCAGTCCCCCGGCTCGTCTGCGACGAAGTCGAAGGCGCGCATCTGTCCGACAGCACAATCGACCGAGACCTCGTCCCAGGCGGCGGCCGGGTCGACCCAGCCGCCATCGGTGCACGACACCTTGAACTCATAACCGTGCATGTGGATCGGGTGGTTCGTCATGGTCAGGTTGCCGAAGCGGATCCGGACCTTGTCGTTCTTGCCGACGACCAAGGGGTCGATGCCCGGGAACACGCGGCTGTTCCAGCACCACAGATTGAAGTCGAGCATGGTGTTGACCTTCGGCACGTAAGAGCCGGCCTCGATGTCGAAGGCATTGAGCAAGAACACGAAATCGCGGTCGACGCGACGGAAGGCCGGGTCCTTCGGATGCACGACGAAGAAGCCCATCATGCCCATCGCCATCTGGACCATCTCGTCGGAATGGGGATGGTACATGTAGGTGCCCGAGCGCCGGAGCTGGAACTCGTAGACGAAAGTTTTGCCCGGCGGGATATGTGGTTGCGTCAGTCCGCCGACGCCGTCCATGCCATTGGGCAGGCGCTGGCCATGCCAATGAACCGCCGTGTTCTCCGGTAGCTTGTTGGTGACGTAGATCCGGACCTTGTCGCCCTCGACCGCCTCGATCGTCGGCCCCGGCGACTGACCGTTATAACCCCAGAGATTGGCCTTCATGCCGGGCGCGAGCTCACGCACCACCGGCTCGGCGACGAGATGGAATTCTTTCCAGTCACCATTCATCCGCCAGGGCAGTGACCAGCCATTCAAGGTTGCGACCGGCTGGTAGTCCGGCCCGGTGGTCGGCACGAGCGGCGCCTGCGTCGTTGCCTCCGTCATAGTCGGGGCCTCCGGCACGGCGGCGAAGGCGGTACGCCCCGAGACGGCGGCCGCACCGGCCAGCACGAGCCCCGACGAGCCGATGAAGCCTCTGCGAGATAGCGATGTCATGTCTGGGAGCTCCTTCAATGGCCGCCGCCGGCGTCACCGCCGCTCGCCGCAGCGACGGTCGCCGCGCCACCGCCTCCGCTGCCGCCGCCGATCAGGGCGTGCTTGAAGTCGGTATGGGCGAGCCAGAAATCGCGTCGGGCATTGATCGCCGCGACATTCGAGAGGATACGGTTGCGAGCATCGGTGATGAGATCGGTCACGTCGGTCAACATACCGCTGTACTGCAACAGAGACTGGTCCTGGATGATCTTGCGCAGCGGCAGGACGTTGGCCTGGAACTGACGGGTGATGTCGTAATTGGCGCGATAGGCGGTGTAGGCCTCGCGCGCCTCCGAGCGGATATTGACCGCTTTCTCCGCCAGCCTGTTGGCGGCCTGCATATAGGTCTGCTCGGCGAGCGCGACCTTCGACTGGCCGAAATCGTAGATCGGGATGTCGATCTCGAGTTCAAGCGTTCGGCTTCGCCTTACCTCGCGCTCAACATGCCCATCTTCCGTGATAACGCGCCCACGATCGTAGGTGCGGCGCCCCAACAGATCGATGTCGTTCACGAAGCGCGTCGCCTGGGTGAGCCCAAGCGACTTGGCCAGCACGTCAAGCTCCGCACGTGCGATCCGTAGATCGACGCGCTTGCGCAGAGCTTCGGCCTCAACGGCCTTCACCGATTGCAAGCGCGGCAGTGGTGGCAAACTGCCGATCCGGAATTTCAGATCATCGCCCCAAACCCCGAGCTGGCGCACAAGCCGCTCGCGCTCCTGGCGCTGCTGCTGGCGCGCCTGGGCGAGTTGCACCGTCAGCTCGGCCTCAAAGGCGAATTCGCGCGCCTGGTCGATCTTGTTGACGCCGCCACTTTCGCCGAGTCTCTTGAACAGTTCGGAGGCCGCGTCGGCAGAGTTTTTTGCCTCTTGGTAGAAGGCGACCTGAGCATTGGCTGCAGCGGCTCTGTAGTACTGACGGCGCGTATCAGCCGCGAGCTTGAGGACGGCCTCAGCTGTGCGTAATTGCGCAGTCTGAAAGCGTTCACGGGCGATCTCTGCCCTTGCCGGCAATGTCGCGAGCGCCAGCAGGCTGCCGACGATCTGCCTCTCGATCTCGACTTCGAAGCGACCGGAGAGCTTGGAGATGCCGAGCCGCGGATTGGGTGGCAGGCTGGCTGCCACCATCTGGGCCTCGGCCATGCCGAGCTCGTTGAAGGCGGCCTGGAGGCCACGGTTGTTGAGTAATGCGACCTGCACCGCCGCATCCGCGGTCAGCGGCTTGCGCAAGAGCTGGTCGACGCGCGCCTTCGCCGTCAGCGCCGCCTGATCGTCGCCGACCTTGGCCACGTCCTTGCCGATATCGGCGAAAGTGGCAGCCTGGATCGTACCCATGCCGCCATCGGCGGAGAAGCTCGCGCAGCCTCCCAGCAGAGCCGCGGCTCCGGCGAGCAGCCCGAACCGTAACAGACGACGGGCATTGGATATCGCTGGAGCGCTCAAGGCTGCCCTTCCCCGGGTAAAATCGATCGCTGAAATGGATATGGCAGGCGACGTCATGACTTGGGGCCGACGTCGCGGTTGAGTTCGTGCCAATCCTTCGGATCAGCCGGGCGGTATGTGGAGGCGCCAGCCGTCACGCTGCGGTATTGGACGGCAGGGACGCGGACATTGGGGTCCGCAGGCCTGGCAAGGTAGTCTGGAACCGGCGTCAGCGAACAAGCACCAAGCGCCAACCCTATGCCTGCCAAGAACGGCACCTTCACAAACGTCACGATTCGGCTCCCCGTATTTCGACGCCAAAGGGCTAGCAGCGCTCTGCCGGCGCCGTCCGTTACAAATTGTATCAAAGCAACCCGGGCAGCAGCGCCATAAGCGCGCTATTGTGCAGTCGCCGTAAGGGAAGAAGCGTCACCATACAGACGGGCTTGTTCTGGAAAGCCGAGCGAAAAATGGATCAGGATCCAATCAACATCGTTGCCGACGATCACGGGCATATCCTCGTCGTCGACGATGATCCGCAGATCAGACTTCTGGTCTCACGTTTCCTCCAGCGCTATGGCTATCAGGTCACGGGAGCACCGGACGGGCGCGTGATGATGGATGTCGTAACCCGCACCGCTCTCGACTTGATCGTGCTCGACCTGATGCTGCCTGGTCGTTCCGGTGTTGAGCTCTGCCGCGACGTCCGCATGACGTCCCAGGTCCCCATCGTGATGCTGACCGCGCGCAGCGAGGAGAGCGACCGGATCATCGGCCTTGAGGGCGGCGCTGACGACTATGTGACCAAGCCGTTCAGCCCGCGCGAATTGCTGGCGCGGATTCGCGCCGTCTTGCGCCGCACTCGTTCGCGCAACGCCACTGAAGCCCGACGTTCCGAGATCGTCATGTTCGATGGCTGGTCGATGGATTTGCGTCGCAGAGAGTTGCAATCCCCCGCGGGTACACTTGTCGATCTCTCAACCGGTGAGTTCGACCTTCTCGTCGCCTTTGTGGAACACGCCAACCGTGTGCTGTCGCGAGATGCCTTGATGCAGTTTGCCAAGGCCAGAAGCAGCGGTGATCCGTTCGACCGCACCATCGACGTCCAAATCAGTCGGCTTCGGCGCAAGCTCGAAGCGGTGACGAATGGCAGCCAGCTGATCAAAACCGTCCGTGGTTCCGGTTATATATTCGCGTCGGATGTCCGCATTCGGGAAGGACAATCCGCTTGAGGAAGCACATCGAACGGCTTTGGCCTGATACGGTCGCCAGCCGCGCCATCATGATCCTGGTAGCCGCACTCCTAGCATTCCATTTGCTCGGCTTCTGGGCTTATCGCGTCGGCTTCGAGAGCTTGGCGATGGCGGCACGCGACCGCGGCCTCGCTGAGCACATCGTTTCGATCAAGCGAGCAATCGCAAGCACCCTTGATGCGCAGGAGCGCGATCGCGTCGCTCACGATCTGTCGAGCGCCAGCCTTGAGGTTCACTGGAGCAAAGTCAGCCTGGTTCTTGGCAACGCGCCAGCGACGGAACGGGCCGAGATCATGGAGGCGCGCCTCAAGGAGCTCGCTCCCGAACTCGCCGGGGAGTCATTTCGGGTCGGTTTCGCGGACGACGGTGCCCTAGCAAGTGGGAATGCGGATTCTTACCGGCACATGATGCTGGTCTCGGTGCGCCTAACCGACGGCTCCTGGGTGAACTTCTCGTCTTCCGCCCTCGGAGCCACCCAGCACATCGAGTGGAGTGTGGTCGCTGTCACGATCTGTTTCGGCGTCGGCATCGTCGTCGTCGCCTTGCTTCTACTGCGCTGGGCGACCCGACCGCTACGCGATCTCGCCATCGCGGCGGAACGCTTCAGCCTCGACCAAACACCGCAGCCGCTTCCTGAGAATGGGCCGATCGAGGTGCGCCGTGCCGCGCGGGCCTTCAACACCATGCGCGAGCGCATCCAGCGCCTCGTCACTGAGCGCATGCAGGCGATGGCAGCGGTCTCACATGATCTACGCACGCCGATCACACGACTGCGGCTCCGTTCGGAACTCCTCGACGACGATGCGACCCGCGATATGATCGACGCCGATCTCGGGGAGATGGAGGCGATGATCGAATCGACGCTGGAATATCTGCGTGGCGGTGTCTCCAGCGAAGTGATGCGGCCGATCGACCTCGCCTCGGTTATTGAGACAATTGTCGACGAGCATATCGATCAAGGGCATCGCGTTTCGTTGACGGGGCTAGCCTCCGCTCCGGTGTTGGGACGCATGCTGTCTCTGAAGCGCGCCTTCTCCAACATTCTCGGCAATGCCATCAAATATGGCGAGATGGCCAGCGTCACGATCTCGGAGATCGATCATCATCTCATTATCACCGTCGAAGACGAAGGCCCGGGCATTCCACAAGCAGATATGGAGCGGGTGTTTCAGCCTTTCGTCCGTCTCGAGGAATCCCGCGGACGTGAGACTGGCGGCACGGGCTTGGGGCTCACCATCGCAGCATCCGTGATCGAGACTCATGGCGGGAACATCAGTTTGGCGAACCGCGCGAGCGGCGGCTTATGCGTAACAATCACTTTGTTGAAAGCGGATCAAATCAAAGCCCGACCGCAAAATCCTCCTGCAGGACAGCCGATCGATAGGTCCGATTCTGAAAGGCAAATCGCTTAACAGCTGCATAAAGCTCCTGCGCCGGATTTCAAATGCTGAGATCAGGGTTCCGCTCCAGCAGGCGAATGCCAATAACTGAAGCGGCGATGGAAATGCGCTAAGGCCGGGCGTCCGAATTCGTGATCGCATTTTAGGTCGGGTCGGGAGCTAAGGTTTACCGCAAGGCCCGGACGAATTCTTCCGCCATTCAAGACTCCACAGCGACGCCCCAAGACATGCGTTGGATACGCCCAGCAGCAAAAGGGCCATGTAAGTCCAGCTCGAGCCTCCCTTCTCGATCAGCAAGGCGCCTGCCGTCGGCGCTAATGCCTGGGCGATGAGGCTCGACCTCGCAAGCTTTCCGACGAGAGGCGCATAACGCTGAGGGCCGAACTGCGCGAGGGGCAAAGTGCCTTTCGCGATGGAGAAGACGCCATTCCCCGCGCCGTAAAAGATCAAGGCCAGGGCGATCGGACCGATCTCGAACGACAGCATCGCAAGTCCGAAGGCAATCAGTCCGAGAGCCACACTCATCGTCCAGATAGGGTGGTGGCGACCTCCGCCTGCCATTTCGATGATCCGGCCACCAACCTGAGCCGGACCGATAAGAGCTCCGAACGCCACGGCGGCGGCCAGGCCGATCCCTTGCGCCTGAAGCAGCGTCAGAAGATGGACACCGACGATCGCACCAATAGCCCCTCCGATGATCATGATCCCGGAAAGGACCTGGAAAGCGTCACGCTCCGACGGCAGCAGTTCAACTGCCGGACCACCGGCTCGCAACTTCGCCTTGGGAAGCTCCGGTGGAGCCCTCGGAAGGGTCATCAGAACGATCGGGAGCGAGACCAGGAGCTGAATGGCAGCATAGGCGAAGCAGGTGCCTCTCCATCCAACATGGGCGACCAGATAGGCCGACAACGGCCAGCACACGGTGCTGGCGAAGCCGCCCCATAGGGTCAGCATCGTGATCGCCGATCGTGCGGTTGCGCCATAAAGACGCCCAAGCGTCGAGAACGCCGCATCGTAGAGACCCGCGGCCATCCCCGCTCCAAGCACGATCCATCCAAGAACGAAGACGGGAAGGTTCGGCGCCATGCCCAGGATGAATTGGCCGCCGGCCAAGAGGATGGCCGCCGTTGCCAGAACCGGTCGCCCGCTCGTCTCACCTATGACGCGGCCGACATAGGGCGCGACGACACCGGCGGTCAGCAATCCGATCGAAAGGGCGCCGACGATCCACGACAGCGGCCACCCGGTATCGGCGGCGATGGGCGCGGCAAGGACGGCCGGAAGATAATAGGAGGAGCCCCAGGCAAGGATCTGCACGACGCCCAGGGCCGAGATGACGGTCAGGCGATCGCGATCGATCACGCCGCCTTACCGCAGCAGGGGGAGGTTGTCGGCGCAGGCTCAGGCGCCTTGGTGGGACCGCAGCCGCACCCGGCCTTGCCGTAGGCCTTCGCCGCGGCGTCATCGGCGCAACAGGCATCCGCGTAGACCGGTACGGGGCCTCCGCAGCATCCTCCAGCTTCCGCCGGCGCAGCGGTGCATACCCCCGTCTCCGGCAATGCGAGCCTGACATTGTCGGCCTCCGCCAGATCGCCATCTATAGCCGCCACGACCGAACGAACCTGCTCGAAACCCGTCATCATCAGGAAGGTAGGTGCGCGCCCGTAACTCTTGATCCCGACGGTGTAGAAGCCGGGCTCGGGATGCGCGAGTTCGCGGTGCCCGTGCGGCGGAACTGATCCGCAGGAATGGAGATTCGGGTCGATCATGGGCCCGAGCGCCCGTGCGCTTTCCAGCCAGGGATCGAATTCGACGCGCAGTTCCCGGGTCAGCGAGAGGTCGGGCCGCTGTCCCGTACAGGCGATGACGCAATCGATCGGTCTGATAGTTCGGCCGACACCGCCAACCTCGCCATGCACGACGATGCCTGCAACGTCCTCGCGAAGGCTCGTGATGGCGAAGCCGGAGACGAGCTCGATGCGACCTTCCTCGACGAGACGGCGCAGTCGCTGCCCGAGGTCGCCCCGCGCGGCAAGCTGGTCGTTCGAGCCGCCGCCGTAGACACGGGAGAGCTCGCGGCCACGCGTGACCCAGATCGCCTTGGTCGCGCCGTCCTGAGCCGAGAGTTCATTGAGATCGAGCAGCACGTTCGCGGCCGAATGTCCGGCACCGACCACGAGGGTCGTTCGGCCGATATAGTTGGCCCGGTCGCCGCCGAGGACGTCGGGGATGCCGAAGGCGATCCGATTTGCCAGGGATTCTTCGCCATCCGCGAACACGCCGTTGGCGCTCACCGGGTTCGGAGTCCTCCATGTTCCGGAAGCGTCGATCACCGCGCGGGCTTGCACGAGGCTCGTTGCGCCGTCGCGACCGATAACGGTGAGTTGGAACGGATGGCGCGCGCGGTCCCTGCTCACCACCTTGTCAATGCCATGGCGACTGATCGCAGTGACGTGGCTCCCGTACTCGATGACGGACGCCAATTCGATCGTCCCGGCGAGGGGCGCCAGGTACCTCTCGATGAACTCGTTCCCGGTCGGATAGCTCCCGGCGTCTGGCTCCCTCCAACCAGCGGCCTCAAGCAAGGTTCGGCTGGCCGGGTCGACATTGAATTCCCAGGGAGAGAACAGTCGGACGTGACCCCAGTCCCGGATGTTAGCGCCGGCCGCCTCACCCGTCTCGAAAACCTTCACCGGGATACCTCGCGTGACGAGGTTCGCTGCGGCCGCGAGTCCGATCGGACCGGCCCCGATGACGACGACGGGAAGCTCCTTCATCTGGATATCCTCCACTCCTGCTAGAAACATGGAATTAAGTGGCAAATGAAAAGCCGCTCAGGCGGCCTTCCCGGAAGCTTCCGAGCAGCCTTCCTCAATGCAGCATTCGTCGGCGAGGAAGCCGAGAAGTGCATCCATGGCCGGATAGACCGCGCGGCAGATCAGGGTGGTGGCCTGTCGCTCCTGCGTGACGAGACCGTTCCGGATCAGCCGCTGAAGGTGGTGCGACAGGGTCGAAGCCGGGATCCCCAAGCGTTCCTGCACCTGATTGACCGGAAGGCCGCCATGACCCGCGCGGACCAGTGTTCGATAGAGCTGGAGGCGTGTCGGATTGCCGAGCGCTTCAAGCTGCTTCGCTGCTTCTTCGACGTTCATGGAAATAAGTAGCCATGGACGGGATCGCTTCGTCAAGCCCTATTTCCATGAACGTCGAATTACTCCGCTGCCTGAACCTTTCGCACGCTGTCGGCGCGCTCGTACCAACCCTTCGATCGGTTCACGATCCAGACGACGGTGAGCATGACAGGCACCTCGATTAGGACCCCCACCACGGTCGCGAGCGCTGCTCCGGAGTTGAAGCCGAACAGGCTGATCGCGGCGGCGACGGCGAGCTCGAAGAAGTTCGAGGCGCCGATCAAGGCGGACGGACCTGCGACGCAATGCTGCTCGCCGGCGACCCGGTTCAGGAGGTAGGCCAGCCCGGCATTCAGATAGACCTGGATCAGGATCGGCACCGCCAGCAGCGCGATCACCATCGGCTGGGCGAGGATCTGCTCGCCCTGGAAGCCGAAGAGCAGGACGAGGGTGCCAAGCAGTGCAACCAGGGACAAAGGCCCCAGTCGACCGAGCAGTCGATCGAGCGCAGCCTGCCCGCCCTTCGCCAGGAGGCGGCTACGGACGAGCTGCGCGACGATCACGGGAACGACGATGTACAGGACGACCGAAAGGACCAGCGTTCCCCACGGCACGGTAATCGCCGACAGGCCGAGCAGCAGGCCGACGATCGGAGCAAAGGCGACGACCATGATGACATCGTTGAGCGCGACCTGGCTGAGCGTGAAATGGGGCTCCCCCCTCGTCAGGTTCGACCAGACGAAGACCATCGCAGTGCAAGGAGCAGCCGCCAGAATGATGAGCCCGGCGATGTAGCTGTTGACCTGGTCGGCTGGGAGCCACGGCCGGAACAGCCAGGCGATGAAGAACCAGGCCAGCGCCGCCATCGAGAAGGGTTTCACCGCCCAGTTGATGAAAAGGGTGACACCGATCCCGCGCCAGTGCCTGCCCACCTGCCCGAGCGCCGTGAAGTCGATCTTCAGCAGCATCGGGATGACCATCAGCCAGATCAGGACCGCGACGGGAAGATTGAGCTTGGCGATCTCGGCCGAGCCGATGACCTGGAATGCACCCGGCATGACATGGCCGAGCGCGATCCCGACGACGATGCACAAGGCGACCCACAGCGTGAGGTACCGTTCGAAGGTGGACATGCTGACCTCAGATGCTGGTCGCGCGATTGCTCGCGCCTTCGAGACCGCCGATCCGCCGGACCTGCTGCGCCAACGTCATCTGGTCCAGGCTGGCCACTGGAAGCGACAGGAGGACGCCGATCCGATTCCGGAGATAGCGGAGCGCCGTCACGAAGGCCCGCTCGCGTTCGATTTCGCTGCCCTGAACGTTGGATGGGTCTTCGATGCCCCAATGCGCCGTGATCGGCTGGCCCGGCCAATGCGGACAGGCCTCTCCCGCAGCCTGGTCGCAGACCGTGATCACGAGATCCATGACGGGCGCACCCGGCTCCGCGAAGACCACCCAGGTCTTCGACGAGAGGCCGTCGGTCGGGATGCCTTCAGCTTCGAGCACCTTGAGCGCCATCGGTTTCGGCCCAGGGCCGCCGTCGCTGCCGGCGGAGAAGGCTCGGAAGCGCCCTCCCCCGAGATGGTTGAGCAAGGCCTCGGCCATGATCGAGCGGGCGGAATTGTGCGTGCAGAGGAACAGCACGTTGTGGACGCGATCAGGCATCGGTCATGACCTTCGATGGGCAGCAGGGAGTAAGCTCGGCCAGAAGCGGCGCACAGATCTCCGATCGGCCGCCGCAGCAATCCTTGAGGAGGAACGCGATGGCCGATCGAAGAGCATCGAGATCGGCTCGGTAGACGATCGATCGGCTGAAACGCTCCGAGCGCACGAGCCCCGCCCGGCTGAGGATGCTCAGGTGGGACGACATCGTGTTGTGGGGAACTTCGAGGCGGCGCGCGACCTCGCCGGCGGGTAAACCCTCTGGTTCGGCTGTCACCAGCAGCCGAAAGACATCGAGGCGGGTGTTCTGCGCCAGCGCCGCCAGGGCGAGAATGACTTTTTCATTTTCCATATGTCCAGACTTATCGACATATAATGAGATGCGCAAGCACGAATTCCGCCTACTTTTAGTCCTTGAATAGGCCAGTTGCCTACAAACGGGCTCAACCGCGATGGAAGACACCGGGTTGAGCCCGCAATCGTCTCTTAGATCATCCGCTTGATCTCGGCATAGGCGCCGTTGGTCTTTAGCCTGATCGACACGTCCTTTGAGCTGCGATTGCGCCAGAACCAGCCGTGGCCACCGTCCCCCTCGGCAATTAGAACACCCTCGTCACCGGCAACGCTGCGGCCTTGCTTGTAGCTCTTTTCCTTGCCGCCTCCGGTCGGGGTGCCGTGCATGTCGTAGTTCACGACGCCACCTTCTGCCGTCCAAGAGAAACTCACCTTGGCGCCCTCCTTCATCGTCAGCTTGTATTCGACGCCCTCGCTCGGCTTCAGGGTGATGATCGTCTCGTCCTGGCGCCCAGCAGCCTGGGCAAGGACACGCTCGTTGGCCTGAGCGGGAGAGAAGAACAGGGCTGCAAGCGTGCTGCCGAGCAGGCTGGAGCGCTGATTCAGGGCCGGGCGAGCGGGCTGCCCCGTCGACCCCTTCAGGCGGTCACGCTCTGCTTCCTCGGCGAGTTGCGTCTTGATCTCGCCCATCTCGGTCAGCTTGAGCATCCGGCCGACCCCGGTCGGGTCGATGGCATACTCGGACGGAAGCACGATGGTGACGAGAATGCCAGCCGCGGCGACGAACGCGATGGCGGTGGAACGCAGGAGCTGAGCCGAAGTCGGCAGTTCCGCGCGGGTCGGAATATCGGTGTTGTACATGGGAGCGAACCTCAAGCTTGCGAGATGAAAAAGCCGGTGAGCTGGTAGCCGATCAGCACGAACCCGGCAGTGAGCATGACGGTGTTCGCGGCGTAGGCATGGCGCCAAAAGCTGTTCGTGCGGCGCCAGAAGCCCATTGCAATCAGGATCATTGCCAGAGCGGTGAGCTGCCCGATCTCAACGCCTACATTGAAGGCGAGGAGGTTCGGGACGAGGCCGTCCGGGGAGATGTTGTATTCGAGGATCTTGGTCGACAGACCGAAGCCATGGAACAGGCCGAAGATAAGCGTCGCCGCCTTGGTGTTCGGCTGGAAGCCCAGCCATCTCTGGAAGGCGCCCATGTTGTCGAGCGCCTTGTAAACGACCGAGAGGCCTATGATCGCGTCGATGATGTAGCTGTTGATCCCGACGCTGAAATAGACGCCGAGCAGCATTGTCGTCGAATGGCCGATCGCGAACAGGCTGACATAGATCGCGATGTGCTTCAGCCGGTAGAGGAAGAAGATCACCCCGAACAGGAACAGGATATGGTCGTATCCCGTCACCATGTGCTTGGCCCCGAGATAGACGAAGGGGATGATGTTCACCCCCGTGATCTCCTGGATGTAACCCTTGTCGCCTTCGGCAACGGCATGGGCGAGCGCAGCGTTCAGGCCGAAGAGCCCGAACATCGCTCCGAGAAGGATTATGAACAGAGCGCGCAGTTTGCGACGCTCCGCCAATGAGGATCGTTTCATGTGATTTCCAAGATTTGTCGAGAGGGAACGCCGCCGGTGGCGGCGCACTTTCAAGCGACGACAGATCTCGGAGGTCGATCGAGGCCGTGGCGAAGCCCCAGTTCGGTGTCTTGCGGCTCCAGCCGCATCACGATGCCAACGAAACGCGGCATTCCAAGCCGGGGCTGACCGACCAAGTTGGCGGTCTCGTGAACGTGGTCGGACGTGTTGTGGCCGTGGACATGTCCCGGGACGCGCTCGTCCGGCTCGCCTTCATCATGCGAATGCCCGTGCTCCGCGATCGTCGCGGCGAGTACGGCATGGCGTTGGGCCTCAGCCTGGGCCATCGCATAGACATTGTGGTCCGACTGGACGTGGACCGCAGACAGCAACATCGCGAACACCGCCAGGAAGGCGGCCGCGAGGCTCGATCTGATTCTGATGCTGCGACGCGGCATACGATTAGCTAGGACACCATTCTTAACGAAAGTTTGACGCGATGGGCTGGAAGCGCCGAATCGCGCTTTGACTCATCCTATCCAGGGGGATACCATTAGCCATGTCCGAAAGCCATCTCCACGAGAGCCACCCCGAGATCGCCAAGCGCCTGAAGCGGGCGGAGGGCCATCTGCGCAAGGTCATCGAAATGATCGAGGCTGGCCGCCCGTGCCTTGAGCTCGCGCAGCAACTTCAGGCGGTCGAAAAGGCGATCGGACAGGCCAAGAAGAACCTGATCCAAGACCATCTCGATCACTGCCTTGAAGACGTCGTCGGTCCGCTGGCGCGCGAACAGCGCCGTTCAATCGACGAGTTCAAGGAGATCGCCAAGTACCTATGAGAACGTGATGCCGTCCTTCGCCGAGCTGCTACAGCAGAGTTCCGCCCACGCCTGGCTGTTCATCCCGAGCGCGATCCTGCTCGGAGCACTGCATGGGCTAGAGCCTGGTCATTCCAAGACGATGATGGCCGCCTTCATCGTCGCGGTCCGCGGAACCGTGACGCAGGCTGTGCTCCTCGGCCTGGCAGCGACATTCTCCCATACGGTCGTGGTCTGGGGCATCGCGATCGGCGGCATGTATCTCTGGCAGGGCGTCGCTCCGGAAACCTTCGAACCCTATCTCCAGATTGTCTCGGCAGTCATTATCGTTGCCATGGCGTTGTGGATGCTTTGGCGGACATGGCACGACCAGCAGCGTGCCAAACTGGCTTCCGGACACAGTCATGGTGGACATGGCGGGCATAGCCATGGGGGACATGGCGGCCACGGGCACACAGCAGCGGTTCACTCCCATCACGATCATGGCGAATATGTTCGCCGCATCGACACTGGCCACGGCATCGTCGCCCTCGAAGTTTTTGAGGACGGGGTACCACCGCGCTGGCGGCTGCGCAGCGAACGCGGACAGCGCTGGGGCGCACCTGACGTGGTCATCGTCACCGAACGTCCGGACGGCGCACGGCAGAGCTTCACCTTCGTTGACCGTGGCGCCTATCTGGAATCGGTCGACGAAATTCCCGAGCCGCACGCCTTCATGGCCCGTGTCAGCCTTGGCCATGGCGACCACACCCATGACTACGATCTGTCCTTCGTCGAAGACCATGCGCATGGGCATGACCACATGCATGAGGAACTGCGCGGGCTCGACGTCGCGACCGACGGATATCAGGATGCCCACGAACTGGCACACGCCAACGACATCCGGCGTCGTTTCGCCGATCGCAACGTCACAACTTGGCAGATCGTCCTGTTCGGCCTGACCGGCGGGCTGATCCCCTGCCCCGCCGCGATCACCGTGCTGCTGCTCTGTCTCCAGCTCAAAGAATTCACCCTCGGCTTCACGCTGGTGCTGTGCTTCTCGATTGGCCTCGCGATCACCCTCGTAGCCGTTGGCGCCGCAGCTGCGCTGAGCGTACGCCATGCGACGAAACGCTGGTCGTGGTTCTCGACCTTCGCCAGGCGCGCTCCCTATTTCTCCGGGCTCCTGCTGATCGGCGTCGGCCTCTATGTCGGGATCCACGGCTGGATGGGGCTTTCAAGCCAGGCTTCGCGTTCGCCCCAGGCTGCTCTGACATTGCCGCTCGACGGCTGATTAGAAATCGCATCGGACGATCATGCTCGACGTTCTCGCCAACCGAATCTATCGGCACCTGTTCCTGGCGCAGATCATCGCCTTGCTGGGAACCGGCCTTTTGACTGTCGCGCTGGGACTACTCGCTTTCGAGCTTGCAGGCGAGAAGGCGGGCGCTGTTCTTGGAACCGCGTTGGCGATCAAGATGGTGGCTTACGTCACTGTCGCGCCCGTCGTCGGAGCCTACGCGGCGCAACTGCCGCGGCGCGCCTTCCTTATCGCTATGGACCTTGTGCGGGCGGCAATCGCGCTGCTGCTGCCGTTCGTCACGGAGGTCTGGCAGATTTACGTTCTGATTTTCCTGCTACAATCGGCTTCGGCCGCCTTCACACCGACCTTCCAGGCAACGATCCCCGACGTGCTGCCGGAGGAAGCCGACTATACCCGGGCTCTCTCGCTTTCACGGCTGGCCTACGACCTCGAAAGTCTCGTCAGCCCAGCACTTGCCGCGCTGCTGCTGAGCCTGATCAGCTTTCACTGGTTGTTTTCAGGCACCGTCGTTGGCTTTCTCTGCTCAGCGGCTCTCGTGCTGTCGGTGTCGCTGCCCGCGTCGCCTGCTCTCCACCGTCAGGGAGGCATCTACGACAAGACGACGCGCGGGATGCGGATCTATCTGGCTACGCCGCGCCTGCGCGGCCTACTCGCCCTTAACATGGCGGCGGCAGCCGGTGGCGCGCTGGTCATCGTCAACACCGTCGTCATCGTGAAAGGCTGGCTGGGGCTGGGAGACGGGCAGGTTGCCATCGCGCTGGCCTGCTTCGGGGTCGGTTCCATGCTTGCGGCGCTCGTCCTGCCGCGCATTCTCGACAAGCTTCCCGACCGACGCGTGATGCTGGTTGCGGCGTTCTGGCTCGGCCTCGTCCTGACATTCTTCAGCCTGTCCCTGTTCGCCGCTTCCGGTACCGATGTCGCGAACGCCACCTCACTTGCGGGAAGCCAAGTCTGGCCGTTGCTCCTATTGACCTGGCTTCTGCTCGGCATCGGTTATTCGGCCGTGCAGACGCCATCGGGCAGGCTACTCCGGCGTTCCGCCCAGGCAACCGATCGGCCAGCCGTGTTTGCTGCGCAATTCGCGCTATCGCATGCCTGCTGGCTCTTGACCTACCCGCTTGCAGGGTGGCTCGGGGCCACGCTTCCGCTATCCGTGACCGCCCTGGCCTTCGCCGCGCTCACCTTTGCCGCACTCGTCGTTGCCGCGCAGGTTTGGCCGGCGGCCGATGCCGAGAACCTGGCTCATAGCCATGACGATCTGCCGCCGGATCATCCGCATCTGGTCGAGGCCGATGGCCATCGTCATGAGCATGCCTTCGTAATCGATGACCTGCACGCCCGCTGGCCCTCGAGGGCCGATTGATGGGCTTGGACGGGTCGGCTGATCTCGCATCACAGATCAACTGTGCCATGCGGCGGTTAGTGGCGAAAATATCGATAGGCCGCCATCGCCAAACACCGCGCGGGCCAAGGCGTCCGCCGATCGCGCGATGCTAAATAGATGGCATTGATATCGCGCTTGAGATCCTTGGCTCGCTTCCTGTGCCGGTCAATGGTTCCGGGCATCACGTTTCGCCGGCCAGGGTCAAAATAATCCGCTTCGGGTCATCTGAAGCGACGCTGACTGTTCGTCAAGTCGGCTATGATGGCGGAGATGAACCGAATTCGGGTGCGAAGCATGGTTCGTGACCACAACAGTGGGCCCCGCAAAAGGGGTCGCGAGCCCTTGGCGGATAGCGGCCGCGCGGCTTAGAAGCTCAATGGGTGCTGCCAGCGCAAAGACAGGAAGGGAGTGGCCTCATGGCCGAGGGACGATACGACCTTGACGAGCGGATCGCGCTCGCGCGCCGCAACATCTTGGAGGTGACAGAGAGGGCAGCCGTTGCAAATGGCGCGGCTGCCGAGGAGCGGCTGGCGAATTTGCTCTCCGACCAGCAGGAGCTGCTCGACGATTTGCTTAAAGAGCGAGAGGAAACAAAAAATCAGGTCTCCAAGTAGGTGATCGGCCTCCATGCGAGCCGAGAGCCCACGTGGCTCAGTTTGAAATTGACGAGAATAGCGCCCAGCGCCGCCCCTTCTCCATGAGCGCGCGATAATCGTTCTCCGGCAGGATCCGGACGCAACGGCCTTCGACAAAACAAGCGAAAAACACCTGCCGTGGGCGCTGCAGGCTCCAGAACTCTATGTCCCCATTCCATGCCAAAGGATCGCCTTCCGCTGGATATCCGGTAGCAGCAGCGCGATGAGCCGACTGGCCGGGTCGGTTTGCGGTTGGCGGGAGTTCCTCGAAGGGGCCGAAAAGGTGCCCATCTGCCGTGATCCGATAGACATCGCTGAAAACGCCGTCGAAGGCGCGGGTGCAAAACAGGGTTTCTGGACCGAGCCCGGCATCCGGCAAAGGCATGTCACAAAAAAGCAGGTCGAATCCGCTCATTGATTGATCAGACCTCAACGACGCAAAGAGGGTCGAACCATCGATTCTCTCGATCGCCGTGCAGATTTGGGTAACCGGCCTGGTTGGCCAAAACGCGCGTGGGTCCCACCCTGTAGTCGTGCGATCCGTGGTCATGGCCATGGATCCAGAGGTCTGGCTGGTAGTCCTCTATCAGAGCGCTCAGATCCGAGACGAAGGCCGGCGACAGCGCGCTGCCCTGGTGTCTTGGCTGGACCGATTGCGGGTGTGGCGCGTGGTGCGTGACCACAACGGTCTGCCCCTCGTGCGCCTCCGCAAGCTCGCTGCGAATGAAAGCAAGATCGAGGCGGTGTTCGGCCGCCGCATGCCAGGGCATGAAGCGGCTATAGTGACCGGTGTCCTCGCGATAGCGAATGAGTCTGTGATCGTTCAGCTCCTGCCCGGCAAATACCATCGACGGCTTAGGCGTCCCGAGGAGGCGATAGTCGGTCCATAATATGCAACCGATAAAGCGGACACCATTGATGACGACAGTGCGGCGGGCGAGCAGTTCGATCCCCGCCGCCCTGGCTGCTTCTCTGCCAGCGGCGAGGCTCGACTTCATCTCGCTGCCGTAGAACTCGTGATTCCCAGGTACATAAACGACCGGGCGACCAGAGAGCGGGCCCAGCTGCTCTTGCTGCACCATCCACGCCACAGCTGCCGCAATTGGCTTCCCCATGTCGCCGGCGAACACTGCCACGTCGAACTCCGGCATAGGCGCAGGAAACTTGAAGGGGCCAAATTCAAGATGCAGATCGGAGATAACGAGCAAGCGCATTCTGCCTCCATGCCGTTTGAACTGACGGAAAAGCCGGAGCTGCTGCCGGCTGAGTTACGCAGCCTTTGCCGCGGCAATTCGCGCGAAGAGTTCGGTAACCTCGCTCGGCGCAAAGAAGGATACGCGCCTCGAGTACGAGCTCTCGAACTCCTCAATAGGCATGGCCAGCGCGTCGATGGTGCCTGGGCCAAAAACGTCGGCCTCCAGATCGTCGCCGGTGAACAGGACCTCAGAGGGCTGCAGTCCTAACTCGCTGCATACCAACCGGTAGATCTGTTGCTGGGGCTTCATCAGACCCGCGCGAAATGACAGCACGAGCGCGTCTGGTTGATCGGGAAACTGATCGATCAAGGCCCGCTCGTAGGGGGAAGCGAGATTTGAGCAGATGGCGATTTTCAGCCCGGCTCGACGCAAGGCGGACCACATCTCGTCCACGCCCGGTCGCAACCGCGTCGACGCGCACTCCGCTTCAACATCTGCTTCTCGCCGTGCCAACTCGTCTTCAGCTACGGGGTTGGCCATCTCCTGCGACAGCTCTCGCAAGCCGATCGGGCGCGTGATTGCCCTTACCACAAGCGCGCCCGAAGGTTCATTGCGGAGAAGCGCGTGGAATGGACGACGCTTGTCGACGATCTCTACAACGGTCCCGAATGCATCAAAGCAAACTGCCTGGATCCCGCGCGACGCGGCACCTGTCCAACTCTCGTCGTTGGCGGTGCCGGCTGGATCGCTCAAATCCATGTCACGGTGAGCCGATGCGCCCTCTACGACAGCAGCAAGATGCCGTCGTACGGTCATCTGATCTTCGAATGAACCGCAAAGCACCTCAAGCGGACACAGGCCACTGAATGGCGGAAACTGCCGGGGTCGAAGCAACCACAATCGCTCTTCGCGCGCGCCCGAGACCAACAGTAGAAACTGCCGTAAATCGGCAAAAACACCCAGAACAGCCGAAATCCTCAGCAGCGTGCTTGTATCGAGCGTAAGCGGCTTATGCCCGCGGGCGATCTTCGCCCATTCTCGCAATTGCGGTACATTGCAGTCGAGAAGGCCCGATTGCTGACTTTCCGAAAGATCCCAGCGCCGAGCAATATTAAGGAAGGTTCGCACACAGGGCGCGCTCACGCGAGCGCGCTCCTCAAAGCTCCGTTCGATCATAATGACCCTCGCTCTTGGTGGATTCTCATCGCGAAAAACACGGCGGGGCAGCGCGCAGGCACATATGCCCTGCCCTTCGGGCCAGCACTGCATTGCTCAGCGTGCGAGCGTTGCGATCCCTGGCTGAAAGGAAATTGGCGTGCCGCCGGCCTCGACCAGCCGCCGTGTATTTGTCATCTTTGCCTCACGACAGAATCGAACATCAGCCGACAGCCCGAGCGCGTCGGGAGCATCTGTCCGGGATCAGGCGTGCGATTCAGGCAAATCTCGAGGAATTCGGTGAAGAGCGCAGTACGGATGACATCTCCGGCCAAGTCACATCCGCCTCCGCCAGTCCCCGCTTCGCGGGACAAACCCGCCGGCGAACGCTATAATTATAGCAGCGCCATAAAAATTTTCCACCATAATGATTGTGGCCCCGCGCTATTGACCTCGCCAAGCCTGCTTCCAACGCCCCCAGGAGCAGCAATTCCCGGCGTTGTTTGCCAAGCCGCACGAGAGATGCTGAACGTTTCGCAGGCGTGGCTCTGGAAAAAAGCCCGTGTTTCCCGCAAAACAATCAACGATTTTGAGAACGGCTTCATCGAGCCCAAAATTGCCCTCAACAATCGTCTCAGGCGCGCCCTCGAAGAAGCCGGCGCAAATTTCGTCTGCGGCGAAGCTGCGACAGGAGTTGTCGTTTATTCAGTGAAAGTCCCGCCTTCGAAGCCTCAGCAGGTATCTCGCGACGGGGAGAATTAACCATGTTTCTTTGCATTTGATGCAATTTTCTATATTCGTAGTATATTTCATGTACCGCCTCGTTGGTGGGTATGCGCTGCTTCCTGAGCATGGCTCGTTGAGCCAAAATTGAAGGACCGAACCGGCAGCCGCTTTTGACGAGCCGTTGCTCGTCGCGCCGCCGCATTTGATCAGCTCGTCAGCACACAGGCCACGGCCTGGTTGACCGACCGATATTTCACCGAGCGGGGAATTTCATGATCAGCACGATGCCCACAAGGCGCTCCAGCGCGCCTGATAGAAAATCTGTCGGCAATTCTTCGAGAAGACGCCGTCGGCCTCGCCCCGCAATCGCGATCCGACGCAACCGCGTGTCACAGCATTGCCTCCCTACTCCCGCCCTCGAGGAAAGCTTTGCATCGCTTCTGCTCGATGCGCAGTTCGACGAGCTGGAGTGTGAACTGCCCATCTTATTGAAGGTTGCCAACCAGCTCTAGCGAGCCGCCGGACCATAAACGAGAGCGCGCGGGGATTGCCCGCGCGCTCTCCGCGGCCGAATGTGTTCGCCGCCATTCTGTTATCACGCGGCTCCGCTCGCCGCGAGCACAACTGCCCATCGGCGCGCATAAACGGCAGCCTCAGCCAGCTCGCCATGATTGGGATTTGAACTCGCGACAGGATAGCGTCTGCGAAAGTTGAGTTCGGTCCCGATCGGTTCGCGGAACCAGGTATCTGGCATCGTGGATGCACGGATGAGAGCCCCGACCAGCTTAACGCTGTGGCGCTTCCCAGAAAAATAGTTTGGATTTTCCGCTTGCCTAGTGGCGCCGCAGTCACAATGCGCAGCTGAAGCTTTAGTTGTTTCGGCGTGAAAAATTCAGTCCGCCCATATCACAAATTCAAGCTTCGGTCAAAGCATGCGAGTCAAGGAAATACAGAAAAGTCCACGAAAATATTCAGCTTTACAGCGGAAGAGCCCATCGATTTACAAATGGGCAGCCAGCAGAAGAGCCGGCCAAAAATCGAAAGGAGAACCTGTGCTTGTGAAATAACGCGTAGAGTCAAAAAGCGCCCCGGGAGCGAACCGGAGCGCCTTTATGTCCAATCGACCTAGCCAAGCAGTTAGAATTCGATTGATCGTCAACACAACTTCCGTTGCGCAGAGTGAATCTGCCTGACGCGGACTCCCGCGTCAAGTGGTTTCTTCTGCAAGACGGGGAAGGAACCGTCATGCCCAGAAGCAAAACCCCGCAACAACGCGTTTGCTCCGTAAGATCAACACTGGTGACCTCCGATCAGAATTCAGGAGGCAGCAATGGATAAGCTTGCTGCACTCGTCGTCCGCCTCAGCCAGATCCGAGTTGAATTCGGTGACGAGGTGGCAGCACGTGCTGTCTACGCGGCATCCGTGGCTGCTGCCCAGATTGTTCTGCAAGAGGCGGAAGCCGAAGCGTTTAACGAGCGCCCTGCCCCGTCAGCTCTGGTGATTGCTTTCCCGCTACTGGAGCGGACAGTCAAGCGCGGCCTGGAAACGGATTCGAGCACATAATACCTGCGCCAGAGGCCGATCCAAAAGAAAAGGACATCCTGCGCCAACAGGATGCCCTCAACCAAACCCGCTCGCTCCTACGGACCTAGAAAACCTGGGAGCGGTTCAAAACCAAAGCCGGCAGCTGCCGAACTCAGTGCCTCGTGTATACCTGCACGCGCATAATTGCGCAAGCAGTTCTCACGAGAAATTGGGATCGCGGTAGTGTGCCTACCGAAGAGAACCCCAATATGCTCACTATTGATAGCCTACCAACCTCCCCGGCTCCGATGATCTACCTGCCGGGCGAACACCGCTCTTCTCGAAACGTCCACTCAAAAAGCCGTGGAGCCTGCCGTCCCAGCGTCGTCGTCCACGATCGCGAAGTCATGTGTGAATCCGGCACGGAGCGAGATGCTGCGGTCATAATGGCCGCTGATCCCGATGTCATAGATCTTCGGGAGCAACCCCCGGCAGTGACCTGGCTCGACGCGAAAGGAACGCCGCACCTACATACTTTCGATTTTCTCGCAACGCTTCGTTGCGGAAAAAAGATAGCTATCGCGGTCAAACCGATGGCTGTCGTGAAACGTACCCGTTTCCGGGAAACGCTCAATCTCATCGCTAGGCATGTCCCGAAGAGCTTCGCTGATGGCGTCAAACTCGTCACTGACGAGAATCTGCCCCTCGACGAAGTCCATAATGCGGTGCTGCGGCGTCAGATGCTCCGCACGTCAAATCCTGACCACGACGCGCTCATCAAAGAACTGGTGACTGAGCACGGCCGGTCTTCAATTGCGCAGCTCGTGGAAGCTAGCGACCTGAAGGGTCAGGCGTTCCAAGCGATTATCCGCCTACTGGCCTCAGGCATCATTCGCGCCGTCGACAATGCCCGCATCGGCCACAACACGATGATCGAGCTAGCTGCAGCCTCCCACACCAATGAGGAGGTCGCGTGATGAGCACCGATTTCACACCTCGCTTCAACCTGTCGCATCAGGACCGGCTGATCATCAACAATATTGCTTACAAGCGGCGCACCCGCCTCGCCAACGGATTTGTCCTTGAGCGCGTCGACGATCCTGATGTCGTCGAGACGTTCTCGGACAGGGATTTGCACCTGGCGTCAGAAAAGCCCGGGTATCGTTTTGAGAAAGGCGCATTTGCCGGAAGCAAGGCATTTGCGGCCGCCGCGGGCTCCGTCGATGGTCTGATCAGTTGGCTTCCTGAGACGCAGCAGGAAGAGGTTCTTTGGCGAACCAGCTACTGCGACAGCATGGAGAAGGAGATTCAGGCAGGGAACGCAACCCTGTCCGATGCCTCTTACAAAAAGTGGGCGCCCGTCGTCGCGCAGCGGCTTCACGATGAAGAGTTGCGCCGTACGGCAAAGCGCAACACGAACGGTGACATCATCAAGCCGAAGGCTGGTGATCAACTTCCAGGATGTCGCACGCCTCCCAGCGCTCGCACGTATCGCAAATGGCGCAAGTGGTTTTTGGAGGGCGGGGAGCGGGCGATTGCGCTCCGAAAGCGCTATTTCAGATCGGGCAACCGCGTAACCGAACGACTCGGTCTAGACGAGCGGCAGCTTATGCACCGCTTCGCCCTGATGTTCATGTCCGAAACGCGGCCGACAAAGCGCGACGTCTACCGCTTGATGAAGGCCCATATCGTCGGGGAGGAGAATCCGCGGCGTTCGGCTGCAGGCGAGAAGGCTCTTCGGGTGCCGTCATACGAGCGCCTGGCTGCAGAGATCAATTCGTTTCCCGCATTCGACGTCCATGCTTGCAGATTTGGTCTCGACTCCGCAAGGCGGCGCTTCGCCATGGTGCGAAACGGCGTGGATGTGGAGCGGCCGCTGCAACGTGTTGAGATTGACGAGTGGCGGATCAATCTCCAGGCGCTTTGCGCCGATCTCGGCATCCTGGATAAGCTCTCCGACAAGCTGAAGTCAGAAATAGCAACGGCTCGGCCTTGGTTGTGTGCCGCCCTGGATAGCGCGACCTCCGTCTGTGTCGGCTTCAAGATCGCCCTCACCCCGACCGCGGATCTCGCGATGGACACGCTCGAGATGGTGGTTACGCCCAAGGCTCCTTACGCCTTGGCGGCGGGAGCGATGTGCCGCGACGACTATTACGGCTCGCCAGAACGGATCGTGACTGATCAGGGAGCGGCATTTCTGTCACTTCGGTTTCGCCGGGCCATCATCGATCTCGAGGCCGACGCAGAGGCTCCACCGGCTGGGCTTCCAGCTCTTCGCGGACGCATCGAGCGGTTCTTCAAAACTGCGGGTATGCAGGCACTTTGCCCGTATACCGGCCGGACGTTTGAATCGATCGCGGCGAAGGGGGATTATGATCCCGTCGCTCGGGTGAGCCTAACCCTCCCGGAGTTGTGCGACGTCATCACCCGGTGGGTGCTCGACATCTACCATAACTCGCCACACACCGGCTTGAAGGGAGAGACACCTGCCAACTGCTGGAAGCGGCTGGTCAAAGCCTACGGCATCATCCCCGCACCTGACCGCCACCGCCGCCGCGCCATATTCGGAGTAAAGGTAGATCGACGCCTGACGCCCAAGGGCATTCGCATGCTCGGCCTCCACTTCAACAGCCGCGAATTGCAGGAATTTCGTCGCCGACATGGTGACGTTACTCTCGAAGCCCGCCTCAATCATATGGATCTCGGCCATATCGCCGTAAGGTTGGACGATGGCGGCTGGCTCTCAGTTCCGAACATTAGATCGGGCTTTGACGACGTCCCCACAAGAATCTGGCTGGCGGCCGAGGCGGACCTGCGACGCCGCTTCAAGGCTGAGGCCGTCCTTGCTGACGAGATCGTTGCGAAAGCGGTGAAGGACGCTTGGGAGCTTGGCAAAGCCAGTGCTGCCCGCGTGAGCATCTTCTCCACCCGACCGAGCACTGAGGAGCTCGACTACACGGAGAACGAGCTCGGGTTCGGGTTCGGTCGCCCGGCGCAGCTCCCTGACGGCGCGACCTCGCTCACCGGCAATCTGCTCGATGGCGCCATCCCGACCGGCACTGGCGACAGCGTGGCGCCCTCACCGACTGCCCCAAAAGCAAAGCCCCGCTCATTTAAGATTACGGATTGAAGTCGATGACTTATAACACTGATTTCATTGAGAAACACCGTGCCCTCCTGTCCGAGGGAGAACGTGTCGTTCTTGCGGCTCGGCAGAAGCTGAAAAACACGCATATCGAAACGGATTGGGATCCGGAGCTCCGCCGCAAAGGCGAGGCTCTCGTACGATCGGTAATGGTCCCCCAGGAGCACGGTGGAGCTTGCCTCGCCGGCGGTCGTCACGAAGGCCGATGTCTCTTCGTCACTGGAGATGCGGGAACAGGCAAGACCGCCTCCTTAGAGCGGCTATTCAGGACCCTTCCGGTCCTTCAACCACGGGGAGAGCAACGCTCTCCGCTCCTTCGGGTAGTGGTCCCCGCCCCGTGCACGCTGAAATCGCTTGGACGTGAGGTTCTCAAGGCATTGGGATACCCCCTCGCCCGAGAGCTAGCCGAACACATCATTTGGGCGCGAATTCAGGAGCTTTTGCCCGTTGCCGGAGTGCTCATCATCCACTTCGACGAGACGCACAACCTGACCGACAACGCGAATATCGTTCAGATGGACAACATCAGGAAGACCTTCAAGATGCTGATGGTTTCGTCCTGGCCGGTCGGACTGATCATCTCCGGTCTGCCTAGCTTGATTCCGGAGATGCGGAAAATCGACGAGATCCGTCGGCGGGGGCAATTTGTCTCTGTTCCCCTGCTCACGATGCCTGACGACAATGAAATGGTCGCCGGCATCGTTGGCGGCCTGGCGGAGGTAGTTGGCCTGACAATCGGGGAGGAAGCGGCAGGAGAGATCGCCCCGCGCCTGATCCATGCCTCATTGCGCCGCTTCGGAATCGCGATCGAGCTGACCCATGAGGCCATTGAGCTGGCTATGCTGGAGGAGAAGCCCCTCTCCATCGAACAGTTCGCAACAGCATTCGTCGATCGAACCGGCTCCGGGGCGCTCATGAACCCGTTCGTTGCGCCAAGCTGGGCCGAGGTCGACTGCTCGCTAGTTCTGACTGATGAGCCGCCTATCGAGCCCGTCCTGCCGTTCGACCCGGCGCGTCGTGGAAGTCGTACGCGAAAGAGTGGAGGTCGCTCATGAGCGACCTCTATCCATCTCTCCCGCTCCGAACTGGAGAGTCTCCTGCGAGCTACGTGTCGCGGCTGGCTCTCTTGCATCGCGCTCAGAGCCAGAACGTCTTCGCACTCGACATGGGCTTCGAGCTTCAAGCCGTCATTGATGGCCGCGCCCCGGCGCTAACGCGGCTCGCAACGATCTCCGGCGCACCGCTGGAACAGTTTTTCGACAACGCGATTGTTCGCAAGGACCATCACTACCTCTACCGCGGGCAGATGTTCGCGCGAGCGTCTCTGCGACGCGCGCGGGTCATGGCCTGCCCCCGATGCCTGGCCGACGATCTAGCCGGGGGCAACGATCCATGGCTGCTGAGCGGCCGTAGCGATTGGCTTTTCCAGCACTATCGCGTTTGCCTTCGGCATTGCGTTGCACTGGTGGAGTTGGGCCGCGGGGGTGAAGACCTCAACACGCACGACTTTGCGCGGAGGACAGCGCCACAGATCGCAGGAATGCCAGCGCTTGCAAGCCAAGCAACGGAGGCCGACCCCACGCAGCTGGAACGGTATCTCGCCGCTCGTCTGGACGGTGACGCGGGCCCCGAGTGGCTTGATACGTTGCCCTGCTACGTCGCCTGGAGAACGTGCGAGGTCATTGGCGCCGTCGACCTCAACGGTCGCGACGCGCCCATGCGTGACCTGAACGAAGCGGATTGGCGACGCGCCGGTGATCGCGGGTATGCCATCGCGGGCAGCGGCAAAAGCGGCGTTCGAGAATTTTTGAAAGCAGTTGCGGCTACGGGCGATCACGGCAGGGAGGGTTCTGCCGGTCCGCAGGCTTGGTTTGGTCAGTTTTTCAAATGGCTTTACTCCATGAAGTCTGATCCAAACTACGACCCGGTTCGCGACCTCGTAATCGACTTTGTCGCAGATACCGCAGCTGTCGCTCCGGACGAAATGATTTTCGGCAAGCAGATCGTGCCGGAGCGTCGGCGGCATTCGATTCTTTCGGTCTCTCGAGAGAGCGGAATCCACCATAAGCGCCTAAGACGCGTACTGAGCGCCGCCGGCGTACTGCCCTCTGACAGTCTGCATCTCACGGCCAATGCGGTGACGTTCCCCGTTGCTGCCTCTGCGCCGATCGTGGATCTGCTTCAAAACTTGATCACGCTGAAGCAGGCCGAGACGTATCTGAACGCCGGGCGGGTCCACACCAAGCTGCTGGCCGCACACGGCTTCGTCGAACCCGTCGAGGGGCACGAACGATTAGAGCTCGGCGACCAGTGCTATGATCGGCGCCAACTCGATTACTTCATGAAGCGCCTGTTCGCCAACGTTGTCTGGGTCAAAGAGCCCGAATGGCCCCAGATGACGATTGCCCAAGCAGCCAAGCGAACCTGCTGCTCGGCCATGGAGATTGTCAGATTGATCCTCGACCACCAGCTCCGCTGGGTCGGTTCTTGGACCGCCACGACTGGCTACCAGTCCGTATTGGTTGATATCACCGAGGTCAAAAGGCTCATACACCGTGAGGACGGCAACCATCTTACGATCCGCCAAGCTGCAGTGTACCTCGGCACCACCGACAGGGTCGTAAGCGCACTCGTCGAGCGCCTGCTGCTTTCGAGCGAGAGTCGGATCAGCCCAAAGAACCGATGCCCCTACCTCGCCGTCCCTCGACAAGCTGCCGAAGCGTTCAAATCTCAGTTTGCATCGCTCCATGAACTCGCTCGCAGCCGCGGAAAGTACATGCCCATCCTGAAGCGCGAATTGGCAGCGCGGGGCATCGAACCGGCATTGAGGCAAGAGCAGGCGGTAGCTTCATTCTATCTACGGTCCGTCATTCCATCGGATATGTAGATCCATTTCCCATTCGTCTGAATCGAGCCCGGCCTTCCAGGTCGGGCTTTTTTGCGCCTGGAAACAACCGTTGCGCCAGATTCCGCGGAAGTACTATCCCTCAAACTGCGGAACTTAGCCCAAGGAAGCCGCGATCCGCGACTGAATGATTTCAATAGGTTAGCGTTCGTCTGCGGAAACACTATGCCTCTCTCTTCAATTGTGAAGAGAGAGGCATAACCTTGCCTCGATTTTAGAAAAAGTTCCGCAATCAGATTTGCGCCGCCCGGCCATCAAGCCGGGCGGCGCTTTGCTTTTCAGCCGATCAGAATGGGCACTCGGCGTCGCTGGCTTCCAACGGCCGGAACGCGGCGCGCCGGCCGGCCGGCATCCGTCAGGCCTGAGCTAAATGTGAGGTCGAAGACGACGAGCTTCATCACTGACTCTTCGAAGAAGCTAAGGCTGAGTTAGCCCGATCCGAACGCAGGGGGGATCGTTCGTGACTTTCGATGACATCGCAATCGCCGAAGCATACCGTTCTCATGTCGATACACAGGCACGAGAGGCCAAAATGTCTGCTTCCGGCGCTCCACGAAGGCCGACAGCCGGATAGCCGGAACTGGCCCTTACCGGACTCTGCCAACGTCAGGTTTCGGGCGTTCTAGCTCAGAGACCGGGCCGCGCTGTCGGATATGAATCGGTGGTGACGTTATTCATCGCCGTCTCGACACAAGTCATATGAATCCCAAGGTTTGAGAGCAGGCCGCTAGTTGGGACTGAGAGTCGCAGCGCGACATAATTTGGGGGAAGATTCAGTAATCGCCGCGCCGATTTCCGCCCGCCTCTGGCGACAATCCTCAGGGTCGGAAGTCAGCCCGCCGCGGCAGCTTCCCGGAAGCGGTTGACGAAATCTTCAAGAGTGGCGCGATCCGTGTCCGAGATCGCCCAATAAGTGAATGCCCCGTCGGCCCAGCGGATCAGGGAAAAGCCGCCGGCGGCCCGCTCGGCCCCAGCCGGTATGGAGGCGGTTCTGCCGTCCTGTGGTGCGGCCACGAGGGTGATCAGATGCTCACGGTGCTTATAGACGAGAGCCGGAACCGGCTTGTCCGCGATCACCTCGACACGGCCGCCCAGGAGCGAAAAGCCATCCTTTGCGAGGTCGGGCGCCGCGGGCGACAGGCCGATGCGGGCGTCGAGCCAAGGCTTGACCGTATGTCGGTCCGACGAGGCGACATCCACCGGGCTTGCGGCCAGCAGGCTGCGGCGATGGCTGCTGGCGACGGCGGCAGCGAAGCTGTCCGGCGCGTTGCGTGTCATCGCCCATTGGGTCAGCCCGCTCGTCAGAACAGCGGTGACGAGGATCGAGGCCGCCATGGCACGCCAGCCAAGCCAAGCGGAGTGGGCAGATGCTGGCCGTGCCGCCGCCTGGGGGGCAACGCCCAGCGCAGCGATGCGGGCCTGGAACGCATCGCTGACGCCGGGGCGAGGCAGGTTGCGAACAGCAGTTTGCAGGGCGGCAATGCGAGCGTGCTCGGCCGCGAGCGCCGGATCATCCGCCAGTCGTCGCTCCAGAGCCAAGGTCGTGGCGGCGTCGAGCTCGCCATCGACCAGGGCATGAAGCAGCAACTGAAGGTCCGCAGGATCCGACGGCAATTCCATATTTTCTCTCATCGGCTCCCCCCGAGCTGCGCCGCAAGCAGTGCGCGCGCCCGCGACAGCCGCGACATCACGGTGCCCAGCGGCACATGGAGCATCGCCGCGATCTCCCGGTAGGCGAGGCCATTGACGTCCCGCAGCACGAGAACCTCGCGAAACGGGTGCGGCAGCAGCGTGATCGCAGTTTCAAGCGCGGCCGCGTCCGCCTTGGCGATCAAGGCCGCCTCCGGCGTGCCGGCATCCGTGTCGGCGTTGGCGGCCAATGCGTCGAGATCGGCGAGGTCGCCGACGGCGACGATGCGGCGCGGGTGATTTCGCGCGAGCCAGGCATAGGAGGCATTGCGCACGATCGTCAGCAGCCAGGCACGCGCATTACCGCCCGCATAGGTCGCCAGTCCCTTATAGGCCTTCAGGCAAGCCTCCTGCACCACGTCCTCAGCGTCATCGGCATTGCCGGTCAACCAGCGGGCAAGCGCCAGCGCATCGGAGAGATGGGGAAGAACCACCTCGCTGAAGCGTTCCGCCGAGGTCTTGCCGGTCAACACCGCGACATCATCCGCTTCTCCGGGCACAACGCATCTCACGGAGTGACGGTGATGGTACCTTGCATATGCGGATGAAGCGCGCAGAAATACGGAAAATCACCCGGTTTCGTGAAGGTAAAGACGTAGGAATCCCCGGTGTCGAGCGCCTTGGACCGGAACGAGCCGTCATTCGCCACGACGACATGGGGAATGTCGTCGTCGTTCTGGAATGTCACAGTCGCCCCGGCCTTCACCGTGAGCACCTTGGGGGCAAAGGTGAAGTTGTCGATCTTGACGCGCGCGGCATCCGCGGCCCGCAGAGGGGCCTGCGCCATAACGACGATGCCGAGACAGACAAGGGCTAGGGCAAGCGGTCGGGGGCTGACGTTTATGCGGATCATGGGAGGCATCCTTCTATGCGCCGCGCGGTTCAGGGGCCTGCGAGTGTGCCGTCGATGATCGCGAGCTCCTCCTTACCTCGCTTCACTGCGACCTGGGTGATGCCGAGAAGAGAGCGCAGCTGGCCAGCCGGCACGGTCATCGGTCCCGGTGATGGCGCGGTGCCGGGTGCAGGCTGCGGGAAAGCGGTCGAAAGGGCCGTGTGGAAAGTAACGTTGCCCTCCACCTTCTGCATGATCTGGTGAATGTGGCCGTTGAGCACGGTGACCGAGCCGAAGCGCTTGAGCAGAGCCAACGCCTGCGCCGCATCGTCGGTGCCCCAGCCCCATTCCGGGTAGACCGCCCAGAGCGGGATATGGGCGAAGACGACGATCGGCGTCGAGGCGCCGACGGCTTTGAGGTCGTCGGCCAGCCAAGCGAGCTGGTCTGCCCCGAGATTGCCGAGGCCCCCGGCCTTGAGATTGACGACATTGACCAGGCCGATGAAATGCACGCCGTTCTGGTCGAAGGAATACCAGCCGGCGCCCTTGGTACCCGCGCCGTAGCGGTCGAGATAGGCGCGCCCGTTGTTCTCGTCGATGATATCGTGCTCTCCGGGCACATAGTGCACGTCGTACCCGGCGCCGCCGATGATCTGCCCGGCTGTGTCGAACTGCGCAGCCGTGGACAGATGGGTGATGTCGCCGGTGTGGATCATGAAGGAGGGCTTTTCGGGCAAGGCTCGAACCTTGCCGACGGCTTCCTTCAACGTGTCGATGGCGTGCGGGTTGGCTGCCTTGTCGAAACCGATATGGCTGTCCGAGATCTGCAGGAACGTAAACCCCGTCGCCGCCTCGGCTGCGCTGGCCTCGCCGAGCAGGCCGAGCGACACGGGCACGCCGCCCGAAACCGTCCAGAGGACGCCGGTACCCGCCCAGATCATGCACTCGAGGGCGTGCCGGCGGTCGATACGCTCGTCATCGTTGCGGTGCTGGGTCATGTCGATCTCCTGCGTCGCCACCAGTGGCAGATGCTGAGGAGATCGGCAGAGCGGCGGGTTTATTCCCGTCCGTGCCGCATCACATGTTCACAGGGGCGTGATGAGGTCAGCTTGCTCTCGGTCGTGTCGTTGCGGCGTTCCGGAGGTCCGTTCCTGGGCACAGCGCCGGTTTCCGCGTTTGAAAACAATGAACTTGGCGCTGGGCTGAATGATTGAGCCTCAGAGCCAGAGCTGCCTCTCGAAGAAATTCTTCTGGCATTTGCGCGCTGCCGCGGTTGGCCCCGGCCGCCTGCGTCTGCATTGACATAGGGCGGATCCAGTTCGGTGCCAACCAAGCCCGCTAGGGCAACCGCCATCTGGCCCTTGAGGACGATCGTCATGAAATCATACCAGATGTCGCTGGCAGCGGCCGGCGGATACGCCCTTGGGCGTGCTATCGCCGCTGCCCGACCCGACGCCGACAACCAGATTGTCAATATCGTCAGCGTCCGTCTTGCCCCAGAGCCCTAGCGTCCGCTTTTGGGCAAGGCGCAAAGGTCAGCTAGTGGCCCTCAGCGGACTCTGCCAACGTCCACTCCCGGGGCGTTTCAGTTCGGCACCCAGTAGGAGAGCCGGTTTTAGCCCTTGGCTGACATCTGGAATGTCCGTTATCAGGCGGTGGGCCATCCGATCCATGGTTACGACTGCGTGAGCGTTGCCTTGCGATTGGGCTACGGTCCGCGCGAGCATCGACATTAGACTTCTGGTCTCTCAAGAATTCGGCATGCGAATTCGTCAAGCTGCACGGACCATCGCGCGCGGGCTGGCCACATGCTCTTTGAGCACCGTTTCCAAGGAATCGACCTCCTGAAGCTGCACATCGTAGCTCCACAGATCCGCGATAGACTGTAGCACCTGCGCAGCGGCCTTGTCCTGGAGCAGGCAGCCGTTCACGACGCTGTGGCGCAGGAGCAGGCGCCGATCGCCGGCGAGGTCGACATCGACGATCTCAATATTGGGATCGGTCCAGCTGACATCGTATTCGCGGGCGAGCTGGCGCCGAATGCGGCGATAGCCGCGCTCGTCATGGATCGCCGAGATCACCACGCCCTCGGTTTGAGCCGGGTCGTCGCAGAGGCTGAACACCCGCATCTGCCGCATTAAATGCGGGCTGAGGAACTGGCTGATGAAGCTCTCGTCGCGGTAGTTTGCCCAGACGTCGCGCAGGACGGCCATCGCGTCGCCGCTCCCGGCAATCTCCGGAAACCACTCGCGATCCTCCTGCTCGGGCGCGGTGACGATCCTTTCGATGTCCTGCATCATCGCGAAGCCGAGCGCGTAGGGGTTGAAGCCCGGGAATCTCGGATCGTCATAGGCCGGCTGGAACACGACGTTGGAATGCGACCTGAGGAACTCGAGGAAGTTCCCGTCGCTGATTGCCCCGAGCTCATGGAGCCGCGTCATGATGCGGTAGTGGACATAGGTCGCGGTGCCCTCGTTCATCACCTTGGTTTGGCGCTGAGGGTGAAAATACTGCGCGATTTGGCGAACGATCCGCAGGATTTCGCGCTGCCAAGCATGCAGCCGCGGAGCCGATTTTTCTAGGAAATACAGAAGGTTATCCTGCGGCAGGCCGAGCGCGGTGCGCCGTCGCTCGAGACTGATATTGGAGATGCTCTTGCTCGGGCCCGCCGGCACGGTACGCCAGAGGTCGTTGAAGATCTGCTCCTCATGGGCGCGGCGGTCCCGCTCGCGCTGTTCCTCTTGGCGCAGGTCGAGCTTGCTCTTGCCGGGATGGCGGTGGACGCCATGGGACATCAGGGCATGGGCCGCGTCCAGCGTCCGCTCGACGGCGACCTGACCGTAGCGCTCCTCGCAACGCGCGATATAGCCTTTGGCGAAGTCGAGATAGTCGAGAATGCCCTCGGCGTCGGTCCAGGTCTTGAACAGGTAGTTGTTCTTGAAGAAGTGGTTATGGCCGAAGGCGGCATGCGCGATGACGAGCGTCTGCATCGTCGCCGTGTTCTCCTCCATCAGGTAGGAGACGCAGGGCGAACTGTTGATAACGATCTCGTAGGCGAGATCCCTCAGTCCCTTGCGGTACAACGCCTCGTGATGGGCGAAATGTTTGCCGAACGACCAGTGCTTGTAGAACAGCGGCATGCCGGTCGACGAATAGGCGTCGAGCATCTGCTCGGCCGTAATCACCTCGATCTGGTTGGGGTAGACGTCGAGGCCGAGCTCGCCGAGCGCGATCTGCTCGCAGGCGTCGTGGATGCGCTGCAGCGTGGCGAAGTTCCAGTCCGCCCCGTCGAAGAGCCGCTCCATCGGGGCAACGCTCATGACGCGACCCTTTCGCGTCCCTGACCGCGTTGAAAGAGCTCGCGAAAGACCGGGAAGATCTCGCCGCGATGGCCGACCCTGCGGATCGAGAGCGGCGCGCCCTCCGTGCGCAGCCTGTCGTAGAGCTTCCACAAGGCAGATTGGGACGAAGACCCGCGATCGGCGTCGCCGACCTCCAGATAGGCGAAATACTGGCTGACCGGCAGGATCGCCTCCGTCAGCAAGCGCTCGGTGGCCGCCTCGTCTGAATAGGAATTGTCGCCGTCCGAGGCCTGGGCGGCGTAGATGTTCCAGTCCTCCGGCGAATAGCGCTTCGCGATGACCGAGCGCATCGCCTCGAGCGCGCTCGATACCAGCGTCCCGCCCGTCGCGGGGCTGTGGAAGAAGGTCTCCTCATCCACCTCCTCGGCCCGGTCCGTGTGACGGATGAAGACGAGCTCGACATGGCGGTAGCGCTGCGACAGGAAGATGTAGAGCAGCATGTAGAACCGCTTGGCGAGGTCCTTCATGTGCTCGGTCATGGAGCTGGACACATCCATCAGGCAAAACATCACGGCCTGCGCGACCGGCTTCGGCTCGTTCTCGTAGCGGCGGTAGCGGACATCGACGGGGTCGATATAGGGAATGCGCCGCACCTTGGCTTCGAGCGCCTTGACCTTGTCTTCGAGCACCAGGCGCAACCCGTCCTCTTCACAGGCGGCGATCTCCGCCTCCAGCCGCGCGATCGCCTCGGGGTTCGGGCGGCGAAGCGCCATCCGGCGCATCATCGCAAGCCGCGTCGTGCGGTTGACCGCGATATTGGCCGGCGAGCCCGAGACCGAGTAGCCGGCGCGAACGGGGCTTTCATGCTCGGTCTCGGTGAGCCGCCGCTTGGCCAGGTCGGGCAGCTCCAGGTCGTCGAGGAAGACGTTGAGGAACTCCTCTCGGGTCAGGACGAAGCGGAACGCATCCTCGCCGTCGCCCTCGCCGGCTTTCTCCGGTGTGCCCCCGCCGCCGCCGCCCGAGCGCGGCAGCACATCGCCTTCGATGAAGGTCTTGTTGCCGGGCAGCACACGGTCATGCGTGCCCCCGCTCCCCCGACGAAGGCTTGGCTCCTCCATCCCGTCCAGCGGGATGCTGACTTCTCCGCCGTCCAGCACGTCCCGGATATTGCGGCTCTGCAGCGACTGCTTCACCGCCTGTTGTACGACGCCCTTGGCCCGGCGCAGAAAACGCTGACGATTCTCGAGAGCCTTGCCGCGTGGGTTCAGGCGTCGGTCGACAATGTTCATGATGGCTCCCGCGCCTGGCTCAGCCAGCCTGCTTCACGCGCATGTACCATTCGATCAAACGCCGGACCTGGCGTTCGGTATAACCACGCTCCACCATGCGCGAGACGAACTCGCCATGTTTCTTCTCGCTCTCGCCGTCCTTCTTCGAGCCGAAGGAGATGACCGGCAGCAGGTCCTCGACCTGTGAGAACATCCGCTTCTCGATGACTTCGCGGATCTTCTCATAGCCGGTCCAGGATGGATTCTTGCCGCCATTGCTCGCCCGCGAGCGCAGGCAGAACTTGACGATCTCGTTGCGGAAATCCTTCGGATTGGCGATTCCCGCCGGCTTCTCGATCTTGGTCAGCTCCTGGTTGAGGAGTTCGCGGTCGAGCAACTGGCCGGTGTCGGAATCCTTGAAGTCGACATCCTCGATCCAGGCGTCGGCATAGTCGACATAGCGGTCGAACAGGTTCTGCCCGTAATCCGCATAGGATTCGAGATAGGCTTTCTGAACCTCGTGCCCGATGAACTCCGCATAGCGCGGAGCAAGCTCGGCCTTGATGAATTCGAGATAGCGCTTCTCGGTCTCGTCGGGCAGCTGCTCGCGGCGGATGGCCTGTTCCAGCACATACATCAGGTGAACCGGATCGGCGCCGAGCTCGATCGTGTCGTGGTTGAAGGTTGCCGCCAGGACCTTGAAGGCAAAGCGCGTCGAGATGCCGTCCATGCCTTCGTCCATGCCGGCGGCGTCGCGATATTCCTGGACGCTGCGGGCTTTCGGGTCGGTCTCCCGCAGGCTCTCGCCATCATAGGCGCGCATCTTGGCGAACAAGGTCGAGTTCTCGTGGTTGCGCAGCCGCGAGAGAACCGAGAACCGCGCGAGCATCGAGAGAGTTCCTGGCGCGCAAGGCGCTTTGCTGAGCGCCGAGCCCTCGATCAGCTTCTCATAGATCTTCTGCTCTTCGGTCGCCCTCAGGCAGTAGGGCACCTTGATGACGCAGATCCGGTCGATGAAGGCCTCGTTGTTCTTGTTGCTCTTGAAGCTCTGCCACTCCGCCTCGTTGGAGTGGGCGAGGATGAGGCCGGAGAAGGGAATGGCGCCGATGTTCTCGGTGCCGATGTAGTTGCCCTCCTGCGTCGCCGTCAGCAGGGGATGCAGCATCTTGATCGGCGCCTTGAACATCTCGACGAATTCGAGAACGCCCTGGTTGGCGCGGTTGAGGCCGCCCGAATAGCTGTAGGCGTCGGGGTCGTTCTGGGAGAAGTTCTCGAGCTTGCGGATATCGACCTTGCCGACGAGCGACGAGATGTCCTGGTTGTTCTCGTCGCCGGGCTCGGTCTTGGCGATGGCGATCTGGCGCAGGCGCGAGGGCTGCAGCTTGACGACCTGGAAGCGGGAAATATCGCCGCCGAACGTCTCGAGCCGCTTGAGGCACCAGGGGCTCATCAGGCCCGTCAGCCGTCGCTGCGGAATGCCGTAGCGCTGTTCGAGGATGGGTCCCATCGTCCCGGGATCGAAGAGGTTCAGGGGACTTTCGAAGACCGGGCTGATCTCGTCGCCGGCCTTCAGCACATAGATGGGGTGGACCTCCATCAAGGATTTGAGCCGTTCGGCGAGGGACGACTTGCCGCCGCCGACCGGGCCGAGCAGATAGAGGATCTGCTTGCGTTCCTCCAGGCCCTGCGCGGCGTGACGGAAGAAGGAGACGATACGCTCGATCGTCTCTTCCATGCCGTAGAAGCCGGCAAAGGCCGGATAGGTCCGGATGGTTCGGTTCAAAAAAATACGGCCAAGGCGAGGATCCTTGGCCGTGTCGATCATCTGAGGCTCGCCAATGGCCGCCAGCAGGCGTTCCGCTGCGTTAGCGTATAGCATCGGATCGCCTCTGCAGGCTTCCAAGTAGTCGGCGATCGGCATGTCCGTTTCGCGGCGCGCCTCGTAGGAGCGAGCGAAGGCGTTGAACAAAGAGTCGTTGTACATGAGCCCTCTGCATATGGTTATGCCGTGGCTCGACGCAGGCATCAGAGAATCGGCTACGCCCATCGTCGAAACACGGCGCACGTCAACTGCGAATCAGCATCTGCTATTGATCGACAGGATGCGCTCAAGCGCGGCTCTCGCAATGTGCAAAAGTGGGCACTCACCGTTTTGTGCGGCGCATCTGCGAACAAATTGTGCTGAACGTCCAAGTGGCGTGGGTGCCTTCGCAGCACAGCCAAGGCGCCAGCCGTGTGTATTCGTGCGGTGTCCGTCAATGGGATGGAGCGCACCGGACGCCTTCAATTTGTGCTGGCCGTAATGTCGGCCGGGCTGTAGCCCTCCATTCAAATGGTCGAATGGCTACGACATTTTTCGTGACCTCACGCTGCCGGAGGTGGGGCGCCTAAGCTTACGACATGGCCGTTCGGCGTTTGTCGTGACAGGAGCGGTGACCATCCGCTCGCACGCGGAAGGCGCGGTGAGCGCCTATACTTATCGGTCCGCACACGCTTGAGCGACGCGTTCAGCAGTCGGGACGTAGCGCATCCCGTCCTTGCCATCGGTGTGGTTGCGGGGAGATCTCACGATCGGGTGCAATAAATGCTATTCAGACCGCATAGCCGAAGCCTGCCAGCAAGCCGACGAGATAGGTCCATTCCCATGTCTCGGGCGACGGCCGGATCGCAATGATGATGCCGGCGAAGCCCGCCGCGATGGCAAGCCACTGGGCCGCGTCCACCTCTTCCTTGAAAAGGAACCGCGCCATCAGCGTGAGCAGGAAGGGAGCAACGAACCACAAGGTCAGCGCCGCGGTCAACGGCATGAAATGGATCGCGACATAGAAGAGGCCGACGGCGACGAAGAGCGACGCGCTGCGTGCCAGGAGACGTGTCGAGACCGTGGGCCGGAGCGTTTCAGGACCGTAACGCCATGCGGCATAAGCGCCGGTTGCGAGACAATGAAAGAAAAACCGGGCCCAGACCACCTGCAGCAGCGGAAGGGACGCGGACATGGACTTCGCCAATGCGTCCGAGACAGGCAGGATCTGAAGCGCCAGGACGAGGAGGAGGAGGATCGCGGACGTCTGCTGGCGGCTCATCATTCATGCCCTCTTTTTCGTGAGGGATGATCCCAAAGGCCCATTGCCAAGCGAAATTCATAATCCCGATGCTGAGATCATCCGCACTTATGCTGGAGGTCCGCTTTTCGGCAGAGAGCGAGAGTCTGCTATTGGCGCAACTCGCCCGGACGAGCGACCGACGATTTTGGCCGGTTGCGGACATTGCGAACGTCCGCTTCGCGGCGGCAAGCTCGACGATCCGCGGTGCGACCCAAAGTATCCGTTGCAAAATCCGCTGCCGTCAGATCATCCCTTGCGCAGGCGATTCAGTCATGGTCCAGCCGCGGAGGCTGGGCGGAAGCGACCTGGGCGCGGGCGACGGCATAGGCTGCGCGCAGGCAAATATCCTCGCGCCAGGGCGCCGCGATGAGCTGAACGCCGATCGGCAATAAGCCCCCGAAGACGGGCACGGCCGCCACCGGCAGCCCGACGCAGGAGATCGGCTGCGTGAACAATCCGATATTGCGGTCCCAATCTCGGTTTCGCTGGCCTTTTGCACTCTCTGTACGGCATCGAACAATCGATGGGAGCGCAGGAACGCGCGCTGCGCAGCCCGGTTGGGCGGAGACACGCAACGCCAGATCAGGAGATGATGATGGGTTGGTTTTCCAAGGACATCGCCACGATGGACGATCTCTTCGTCCATACGCTTCGGGACGTCTACTATGCCGAAAATCAGATCAGGAAGTCGCTTCCCGACATGATCGAGAAGGCGACAAGCCCAGAGCTGAAAAGCGGGTTCGAGATGCATCTTCGCCAGACCGACGGCCATATCGATCGTCTGAAGCAGGTCTTCCGGCTGCACGGCGTCGAGGAGAAGGGCATCACCTGCCCCGCAATCGACGGCATCCTCGAGGAGGCGAGCGATATCGCCGGCGACGTGGCCGACAAGCAGGTACTGGATGCCGCGCTGATCGCCGCTGCCCAAGCCGTCGAGCACTACGAGATCACGCGCTACGGCACCCTCGTCGCCTGGGCCAAGCAACTCGGCCGCGACGATTGTGCTTCCCTGCTGCAGCAGACCCTCGAGGAGGAGGATGCAACCGACCAGAAGCTGTCGAAACTTGCGCTCAGTGGGATCAATCGAAAAGCGGCCTGAGGGATCCTGCTGCAATGACGCCACTGTACGGTCCGTACAGTGGCGGAACGACTTGAGCGCTCGATCGTTTTGAGGCTGACGTCGGAAAGGCATGAATTTTTCTTGCGGAAGCTCAGCCTTGGTATCGAGCTGTCGCCGGAGGACAGGGCAGTGCTCGCCGGGCTTTGCGAGACGCTCGGTAAGACCAGCTATTCGCCGGCGCCCGCCGCCGGCTTGTCGTCCGGCTTCACACGCGGTTTGTCGGCATCGCCAGTATCTTTTTCGGGATCGGGATTGATCGAGACCTTCGCGGTCGCCTCCGTCCCCGGATCGCCCTGGATCGATTTCACGCGCTGCTGTTCTTCAAGGCTGAGCTTGTTGCCTTGGCCGTCTCGCATGGGTGCCTCCTGTCTGGAATGCCCCCAAAGGAGAACGGGCCTCCATCACGGGAGTTCCGGCCCGCTCACGACTCGACGCGGGATGGCCGGGTACGCCCGTCAGGAACCAATCCGCTGCGACGGCTGTTTGCCTGTCACTTTCGCTCATCAGCAGGAGGGGCTCATGGACAGTATCATTTATCTCGTCGGTCTCGTGGTGGTCATCATGGCCATCCTGTCGTTCCTCGGCCTTCGATAGGAGTTCGCCATGTCCATGTCTGGAACGGACGTCGTCGTCGCTCCCGTGACCGTCAACAAGGAGAACCGCTCCTATGTGCAATGGGGACCGATCATCGGCGGCGCGGTGATCGCGACCGCCATCTCAACCATCATGACGGTCTTCGGCTCGGCGATCGGCCTGTCGATGGTCTCAGCCGATTTCGAAAGGAGCTCCAGCGCCACGGCGCTGGCAATCGCCGGCGCCCTCTGGGCGCTCTGGGTCATGGCCTCCGCCACGATGGCCGGCGGCTATCTTGCAGGCCGCATGCGCCAGCCGAGCTTCGATGCCAATGGCGAGGAGCGCAGGGTGCGCGATGCAATCCATGGCCTCCTCGTCTGGGCGACCGGAGCGCTCCTGATCACCATCGTCGCGACGTCATCGCTGTTCGGCGCCGCGAAGACGGCGGCCAACGGTGTCGCGAACGCCGGCTCGGGCGTGGCGTCGCTGGTGTCGCAGAATGCCGACCCGCTCGCGATGGCGCTCGACAACGTCATGCGCGCCAACGGCCAGCAGCCGCCCACCGCCCAGGAACGCGACGAGGCGTCCCGGATCTTCGTCAGCGCCCTCGCGAACGGCAAGATCGAACAGGGCGATCGGGATTATCTCGCCTCGCGGCTGGCCGCGCGTTCCGGCATCAGCGAACAGGATGCGCAGAAGCGCATCGATGACGCCTATGCCCGGCTGTCGCAAGCCAAGGAAACCGCCAAGCAAGCGGCCGAGCGCGCACGCAAGATCGCGGTTCTGACGGCGTTCCTGACGGCCGCCGCATTGCTCGTCGGAGCTGCAGCCGCCTCGTGGGCCGCCACATTGGGCGGGGAACATCGGGACGAGAACCTTCGGATCGAGCCGACGCCGTGATCGGCCCCTGGATCATGGAATTTCTCTTGTTCGGCCCGCCTCGGCGGGCCGAAGCTTTTTCACCTCACCCTGATCGCAGCAGGTCAGCGTTGCTCCGGACGGCCCCACGCTCTCAAGACCCTCCCGAATTTGTTCGATGAACATCATGACGATCTCCTTTGGTGGAATCGCGACCCGTCCATCGCGGCTCGGCCCCGAGTGATCGAGGACGACGATCCTTTTCGCTCCCGGCGCGTTTCCCTCACGATGCAGGAGATCGCCCATGCCCCCTACCGATGCAGCAATCTCCGAAACCATCCGGAACGTCACGAGTCTGGAAGAACTCAACGCTGCCATCACGGCGTCCGGCCCGCTCGTTCCCGGCGCAACCCGGGCCGTCCTCGGAGAAGGCCCCGAGGGCGCGGCCATCGCCTTCGTCGGCGAGCAGCCCGGCGATCAGGAGGACCGGCAGGGCCGCCCTTTCGTCGGCCCTGCCGGCCAACTGCTCGACCGGGCCCTCAACGAAGCCGGTATCGACCGGCGCTCCAGCTACCTGACCAATGCCGTCAAGCACTTCAAGTTCGAGCAGCGCGGCAAGCGGCGGATACACCAGCGGCCGACAACCGGGGAGGTCAGGCACTATCGCTGGTGGCTCGAGCGGGAGCTGGATTTCGTGAACCCGCATCTCGTCGTCGCCTTGGGTGCGACCGCCGTCCTGGCCTTGGCCGGGAAGGCCTTGCCGATCTCGCGCAATCGCGGCGCGACCCATTTCGGGGAGCGGCTGGGCTTCATCACGGTTCACCCCTCCTTCCTGTTGCGACTGCCGCAGGAAAAGGATCGAACACAGGCTTACGACGCATTTGTCGCTGATCTCCGTCAGATCCGAAAACTCGCATCCGCTTGAAATCCGCCATTTGCCGAATGGTGCCGGTCAGGAGAGCGCGGCTGTGAAAAGGCGGCAAGCCCCCTGCTGTCGATGATCTGGATGCGCGCTCGCGACAAGCGGATCAGGCGCTCACCCTCAATGACATGGAGCGCGACCGTCACGCCGGACCGGCGCACGCCCAGCGTATGGGCGAGATCGTGATGAGTGATCGGAATGATGTCGCTGGCCAGGGCCTCGCCGCAGCGGTTGATCCAATGCGCCACGCGCCGCTCCAGCGACAGCGCCACCGTGCGAGCCGCTTCGTCGAGGTAACGGCCAGCGGCGCGCAGGGCATGAAACATCAACCGTGCGCGTAACCCGCCATCCTCGCGCAGGAGACGCCGCAAGGTCTGGGGAGCCACACAGATGAAGTTGCCGGATTTCAGGACCTTCGCGGACATATCCGCGAACTCCGGAACGAACAGCCTCTGGATGCCGATAGCATCGCCGCGGCTGCCGAAGCCGATCTGAAATCTCGTCTGCCCGCGCTGAAGCATCAGGGTCGTGATGCCGTCGATCGGGAAATAGACGGCATCGTCGAGCGGAAGCGCAGCACCGGCCTCGAAGCGGACACGTCGCGCCACCGGCGCCAGCAGAACATCCAGGCTTCGTTGCCGCGTCTCATCGATCTCGGCGCTTCGGGAGCTTTCCCGATCGCGGGCATTCATAGGCGCCTCCGTTGGGAAGCGGCAGCGTCACCGGAACGAGACCCGGTGGCACTCACATGGGTTAGGTAGCAAAACCGGTTCGGCCGCTCATCCCGGCGGCTTCGCGATGCAGAATAAACGCAGCGCGAAACGAATAGGTTCAATCGTCCGGTCGAAGCTTTCGGATAGGTCCAGGCGAAGCGCATAGACAGTCTTTCCGTGCGGGTTGCGGACCGAGACGTCGATCGGCCGGTTGCCGCCATCATCCCGGATCATGTCGCGAACCGCCCGTCTTCACAGGGTGCCGGAATCCAGTCCCTGATTGGCCGCGAACGAAACCGTCGCCGCGACGTTGGCTGGAAACCAGCACCAGCGGGAGCAGCGTTCGATGCGGAAGAAGGACCGGCAGGAGAAGAATATCCGGATCGGGCTATCCGGCTGGACCTATGCTCCCTGGCGCGGGCATTTCTATCCGAAGGGACTGGTGCAGAAGCGGGAGCTGTCCTTCGCGGCCGATCGGTTTCCGGCGCTGGAGGTCAACGGCACCTTCTACGGTCTGCAGAAGCCTGAGGTGTTCGAGCGTTGGGCGCAGGCCGTACCGGACGATTTCCTGTTCGCGATCAAAGGCTCACGCTACATCACCCATGTCCTGCGCCTGAGACAGATCGCAACGCCGCTGAGCAACTTCATGGCATCCGGCCTGCTTCGTCTCGGCCCCAAGCTCGGGCCGCTACTCTGGCAATTCCCGCCAAGCTTTGGTTTCGACGCCGCAGTCATGGAGGATTTCCTGAAGCTGCTCCCGAAGAACACGCAGGAAGCAGCCGCGCTCGCCCGTCGGCACGACACGCATCTCGATGGCCGAGCCTGGGTCGAAACCGATGCGAAACGTCCGCTGCGACATGCGATCGAGATCAGGCATGACAGCTTTCGCGATCCCGCCTTCGTCGATCTGTTGCGCCGCTACGGGGTTGCGCTGGTCTGCGCGGACACGGCCGACTGGCCGCGCCTCATGGATCTGACCGCTGATTTCGTCTATTGCAGGCTGCACGGCTCCAAGGAACTCTATCGATCCCGTTACGACGAACCTGACCTTGAGCGCTGGGCTGCGCGCATTCGGGCCTGGCGTTCAGGACAAGCGATGCGAGACGGCGATTTCGCGGGCGACCCCAAAAACGCCACCGATCAGCCGCGCGACGTCTTTCTGTTCTTCGACAACACCGACAAACGTCATGCACCGCAGGACGCCGCCACTTTGATGCACATGCTGGAGCTCACCTGGCCGGAAGGGGCAAAACGCGATGCGGCGTGACAGCCATGAGCTGCCCGCCGCTTGTAGAATCGCAGCACTCCCGACGGCGCCTACCGCCTTGGGCAGAATATGCTCTGGCAACCAGATCGACGATGTTGCCGAGCTGGCGGTTACTCCGAGGGGTTTCCTGCCGCGGCACGCCGGATTCGCAGATTCGATCGCGACCTTCCCAACGCGCAGCGCGGCGATCCGTACGGGTGAATTCCCGACCTGGCCAAGCCCGTCACAGCGAGCCGGAACAAGTGAGACGCAGCGAGGTTAGCGGACCAGCGGGGGGACCAAAGGGGAGAACCTCAATGCGCACTCTTATCGCAACATCGCTCGCTGCATGCCTCGTCTGCTCAACGGCAATTGCGCAGACGTCGACCACCACCATCACGACGGACCAGCAGAGCAAAGTGAAGACCTACGTGATGAAGGAAAAGCCGGCTTCGGTGAAAGTGACTGAAACTGTCGCCGTCGGCGCGGCTCTGCCGTCATCGGTGACGTTGCATACGCTCCCGGCAGATGTCGGCGTCCAGTACCGCTATGCCATCGTCAACGACAAGACGGTCCTGGTGGAGCCGACCTCGCGCAAGATCATCCAAGTGATCGAGTGAGCCTGCCAAAGCGCCCGATCTCCTCTGAGGGAATCGGGCGCTACGGAAAACAGGACGGTGGACGATCCACCCAGCGCAATGATCCGTTCGATCCACAAGACCTGATCGCTGGAGATTTTCTTGAAGGGATGAGTAATGGCGGCCCATGGGCTGGTGCATGGCGAGCTCGGCCTGAACTGCATTCACCTTTGCGTCGACATGCAGCGACTTTTCGGGCCGGGTTACCCTTGGGCCTTCCCTTGGCTCCAGAAGGTTCTGCCGGCGGTCGAGGAATTATGCGGATCTCACCCGGAACGGACTCTCTTCACCCGCTTCATCCCGGCCGAGCGCGAGGGTGACGGGCGCGGCACATGGCAGCGCTATTATCGGAGATGGCCGGAGGTCACCTTGGAAAGGGCCGGCGTCGAAGCCGTCCAGCTCCTGCCCTCTCTGGAGCGGTTCGTTCCGCCCGCGCATGTGCTGGACAAGAAGGTCTACTCACCCTGGAGCGAAGGCCGCCTCGATCACTTCATGGCGGAGCGTGAAATCGATACGGTCATCGTCACCGGTGGCGAGACCGATGTCTGTGTTCTCGCGACCGTGCTCGGAGCCGTCGATCGAGGCCTGCGGGTCGTGCTGGTCACCGACGCCTTGTGCAGCTCATCTGACGCAACGCACGACGCACTGATGGAACTGTACCTTTCCCGCTTCAGCCAGCAAATCGAGGCCGCCACCACCAGCGAGGTCCTGGCACAGTGGCGGTAGCGGGTGGTTCGACGCGGGACCAGATCGGCCATTCACCCGCCGCCATGACCGATACTCGGGCCACCTCGCCAACCGCCTGGAGCAAGAGCGGCTCGACGACGCGCCATTCGAAGTCGGTCAGATCATATCGGCTCGTCTCAATGCTGCGCGCGCCGGCTGACAACTTCGACCTTGCCAGCGATCATGAAGACCAAGCGATTTAGTTTGGGTCCGTGGTCGAAGTCCGATCGTCATTGCCAGCTTTTCGGCCACGCAACAGTCGCCACAGGGATTTCGATATGCGGCGCGTCGTCACGCGGGCGCCGGCCTCCCGTCGCTCAAGCAGCACCTTGCGATCGTGAAATTCCTCGAGCTCTGCGCGATGGCCCACGCTGATGATGGTGGCATAAGCAAGTTCGCTCTCGAAAAGCGCGAGTAGCGAGTCCTGGCTCTCATCGTCGAGCGCGGACGTGGCTTCATCCATCACGATGATGTCCGGCTTCTGGATCAGAAGGCGCGCGAAGGCTATCCGCTGGCGTTCGCCGCCGGACAGGATCCGGTCCCAGTCTTCGACCGCTCCAAGCCTGCGAGCGAGATGTGGCAAGCCGCATCGTTCGAGCGCAGCCAGGATGACACTGTCCTCGATCGACGCGTCGGCGGCGGGATAGAGCAGGACCGACCGCAATGAGCCCTTCGGCAGATATGGCTTCTGCGGCAGAAACGCGATCGACTTGTCAGGAGGCACCGCGATCGAGCCAGCGCCCCACGGCCACAGCCCTGCCAGCGCCCGGATGAGGGTGCTCTTCCCGGATCCGCTTTCGCCGGCGATGAGCACCTTGTCGCCCGGGGCGATGGCTACGGTTGCATCAGCGATGACGATCCGCCCATTGCTATGCGCCACCGACAGATTTTCGATGTGAATGCTGTCATCGCCGCTTTCGGTGATGGAGATGTGCTTTCCATCCTCCATCTCCGCCCCGACATCGAGGCCCTGCAACTCCTCGACCAGTTCGTCCACCCGCGTCACGGAGGCAAACCATTCGGCCAGTCGCACGATGTTGTCGACGAACCAGATGAGCGCCGCCTGAACCGCGCTGAACGCGGCAACGACCTGCACGACGGCCCCCAGCGACACTGAACCAGAGAGGTATTTCGGTGCGATCAACAGCAGGGGAACGACTGGAAAAAGCGCGCTGTTCGTATTCAGCACCAGCGCGATCAGCCCCTGCTGCCTCACGATCCTCAGCCAGGTTCGAACGACCCGCCCATAGCCCTTGTGAATCGCCGTCAGCTCGTCGGCATCTCCCCCGATCAAGGCGATGCTTTCGGCATTCTCGCGAAGCCGCGTCATATCGGCCCGAAAGCGGGCTTCCATCTCGTTCTTTGCCGCAACCCGCCGTACCAGAGGGTGGCCCGCGACATAGGCTGCGAGCGTTGCAAGCCCCGCATAGAGGATTGCAGCCAGGGCCATGTAGAACGGCACGAAAACGGAATGGCCCATGATCGTCAATTCGGCAGAGCCCGCGACTTGCCAGAGCACGGTTGCAAAAGTAGCGGCGGTGACGAATGCCGTGAGCAAACCGATCGTCATCTCGACGAGTGGCTCTATCGCGAGGCGCACATCCTCGGCGATCCGGTATTCCGGCGCGGATTTGATCTGGCTGAGGAGGCTGAGCCGATAATAGCGCTGGTCGGCGATCCACCAGCCTGAAATGAGCCGCGTCAGATGCTCGCGCCACCGGACCTGCAGCAACATGCGACTGACGACCAGCGCTGACATCGACAGGGACGTCGCGGCAAGAAGCACGGGCAGCCAGGCTGCGGTGCTCCACACCAGCGCGACGTCGCGCTGGCCCAGCGCGTCGAAGAACCAACGATTCCACAGGTTCATCGCGAACGCTGCAGCCGTCTGCGCTGCCACGAACGCTAACACGGCTATGGTCAGTATCCATGCCCGCCCGCGGGTCTCGCCGGTCCAGAACCGGAACGCGACGGAGAAGAACTCCCTGAAACGGGATCTCACGGGCACATCGGCCATAATCTGGGAACTCTCCCCCTCGCGCCCCAAGATCCTGCCCAAGGCATGGCTGAAACGACCAGGCTCGATTTACGTTCCAAGGGGCAGGACCGAGGCGCCCTCGCAAGCTGGCGAGAAAGTCCCGGCGGGGTTGATGCCGGGGGTGTCAAACCCGAAGGCGGACGTCGCCGCCTGGTACAATCACCAGCAAGGCCGGCGTGATTGGCAGCCCTCACAGGCTGCCCGGTGAAAAGCGCGCCGGTCGAGAGACTCGCCTCGGCGATACTAGGCTTTTTGTTTCAGGCGACGTCGTGGCAGTGCCGCGCCAGCTCCTCGACATATTGCCGGCGCATCTCGGCAGTGTTGGGAAGGGCTCGCTCTTCGAGCCAGGCGAGAAAATCATCGGGTCGAATGGTGACGATCTCCAGAGCCCTGCCGCGAGCCAGCCAGGCATTCATCACGGCAACAGCATTGCGGTGCCATTCCTCGTAATCGGCTGGCATTTGATCGCGGTCATGTGCCAAGTCCCAGAGGCGATGGAAGTCCTCTCGCTCATACCAGGGCAATGCAACCGTGTAGGCCTCAAATGTCGGTTTCATGTCCCCTCCAAGCTCCGGGATCGGTCTCCGCGTGACTCACGTGCAGGAAGTCAATGCCAGCAGGCTACCTCGCCCGTCGGGCGTGATCCAGGAAAAACGAGATTAATCAGCATGTTAACCCGCTCAATTGGCGCTGTTCGAGACAGGGCCGCGAAACAAGGTCTTTGAAACAAAATGGCAGGTTGTGCATTTTACCCATATCGCGACGGTTGAGGTGAATGAGTAACCGCCATGACGGAGACCACGAGCAAGGGCAATGATCTGACGCGCGGCGAGCGCCTTCAGATCATGATCGATCAGGAAGAGCTGCAGGCTCTGGAGGATTTCCGCTTTGACAATCGGATGCCCAGCCGTGCCGCGGCGATCAGGGAGCTCCTGCGCCGGGGTTTGGCCGCGACGGGCTACGACCTCGATGGCCAGCGAAGAGCTTCGAGCGAATATGGCGTGACCCGCAGCTCCTCGAAAAGCCAAGGCGAGGCCGGCCAGCCCGAGGATTGAAGCCCGCAGCTGTCGAAAGGCACATCAACCGACATCGATAGGAGGTCGAGACGCCGGGACGATTGCCGGTGTCATGGCGGCATAGGCTGCCAAAATGACCACAATTCCGATGACGGCAAGCCATATCCAGAACTCGAGAGGGGGGCGACGGCGGCGCTGCATGTCCTGGTAATCTGTCTTCAGCTCGATTGTTCCGCGCCTTCTAAGCCCCAGCCTTCAGCGCAGCGTACCGATCGATCTGAGCGCGCAGGCGTGCCGGCCGGAGGACGGAACAGGTTTTGAAGCGCTCGCGTTGCCTGTCCATTCGATCCACGCGATGCGAGGCCAAGATGAAACTCCCGCTTCTCGCCCTTGGCGTGTTTGCGATCCTTGGGCCGGGACCGCTCGAGGCTGACGCGCAAACCCGCCCGAGCCCGCCGAAAGAAGAGCCAGGCCCGGGATCCGTCACGCAAGAAGGCACGGGGTCCAGCCCGACAGGTCGCTCCCCCTCAATAGACCAAAACAGATCGGTGCCATCGACGACTGAGAGCCAGGACAACAAGAGCTATGGACGGGAAACCGATGCAGCGGGACAAGCTTTGGAACAGGGCAAACCCCGTCCGTCGCCCTAAGGCGTCTTATCCAAATGCGGCGACAGATTTAGCGGCGCCGTCCGATCGCGTCCTTCAAGAGGCTCTGCACAGCGTCGGCGTTGGCTTTTGGTCCCTTCATTCCAACGGCGATATAGTCGTTCCCTACTATCGCTCCGGCTTGCCACTCGCCGCCCATCTTCCTCCCCATGATCTCCATGACAGGTGAGCGAGCGACATAGGCCTTAGCACCGATTCCGGGGACCGATCGAAATCCTTCCCAGCTTTCGAAGCCCCAGGCCTTTAGCTGGAGGGCGTTACCCGCCGGGAAAACACTGACGCTCATCTTGTTATCAGCGTCTTCATTGGACCAAGAACAGCCAGAAGCACCGGGAATGAGGCTGCTTTCGCCCTCCCCTACAGTTGCGCCCACGTAAGCCGAGGCCTCTTTCTGTGTGAACAATTTGCAGAGAGGGTTCTCCGCCGCTTGCGCCGGAGCGACCGCAGCAGAGGCAATCAGCAATGCGAAAAGGGCGAGCCAGCGCATGATTGAGCCTCCCAATCCTCTGCGATCGAGGCTAGCGCCTTCGCCTTGTCGCGTCTTACTGCATATGGAGGATGGCGCGGTCCTTCATGCTGCGATCCCCTCGCAGCGCCCTGCGGTGACAACAATCAGCCGGCTGACAAGCGTCGCATCAGGAACCGCCGCCGACTTTCAGCGTTCGTAGTCGTCCGATTTGGAAAACGATAATGGCGCAAGAATTGACTGTGCTTCGTATCGACGCGGAGTGGGGCTTTCGCGATGTAACGGTCAGGCTTACGGCCTCTAGGCCGGCATTGAAGAGGTCGTCGAGATGGCGCGACGTATGGCACGCCGCATCGGTAGCCAGCTTGTCCTTGGCAGAGAGGCCGAAGAGCATTTGAGGGCGGCATCGGCTGCGCCATCGCTTGACTTGCCACAGCAGAACAGACCCAATCGGCGGAGCAGCCTTCGCGCCTCAGTGGCGCGCTTGGCGCGCGCGGGGGACAGGATATAGAGCCAAAGGCTACGCACTCTGCGAAGCAGATGGCGGTTTGAGAGAGGCTGAGCGCATGGCCGGCTTGGGCGAGCTTCAAAAATGCGGCGCTGGAACTTCACCTTCGTCGACAACTGAAAGAAACCCGGAAGATAGGCCCAGGTCAGAAGCGAGCCGGACACACCTGATGCAGGGGATGCCCGACATCGCAAATGCGCCGGATCCTCGCGATTGGCTCGCGGCCATCATCGACGGTTCCGAAGACGCTATCGTCAGCAAGAATCTCAATGGGATCATCCAGAGCTGGAACCCGGGCGCAACACGGCTCTTCGGCTATGCCGCCGACGAGGTCATCGGCAAGTCGATCACGATTCTGATCCCGCAGGATCGCCTCGATGAGGAGCCGTTGATCCTTGCTAAAATCCAGAGCGGCAAGCGCGTGGAGCATTTCGAGACCAGGCGCCGCCGGAAGGATGGCTCGCTGGTGGACATTTCGCTGACCATCTCGCCCATTCGCAACGAGAACGGCGTCATCGTCGGCGCATCCAAAATTGCGCGCGACATCACCGAGAAGCGCGCGGCACAGGAGCAGCAGCAGCTTCTGATGGGCGAGATGCGCCATCGGGTGAAGAACCTGTTCGCACTGGCCAAGGCCATTGTTGCGATCAGCGCGAAGACGTCGGCGAACCAGGGCGACATCATCGCGGACGTGCAAGCCAGATTGTCCTCGTTAGCGCGCGCGCATGATCTGATCATGTCGGACCGATTGCTCGGTCCGGAAAACGAGCAGCATGTGGGGCTGCTGACACTCGTCCGGACGATCCTCGAACCCTATGCCACGGACGACCGCATCAGCGTTCGCGGCGACGATTGCGATGTCGACGGAAAGTCAGTCACCAATCTGGCGTTGCTGCTGCACGAGTTGGCGACGAACGCTGCCAAGCACGGATCGCTTTCAACCGAGACGGGGCGGCTTGAGGTTGAGGTCTCCGCCGACGATGATCGGACACGCATCCTTTGGCGAGAAACAGGTGGTCCCCTGCCCGCGCCTGGCAGGGCCGGATTCGGCAGTCGCCTCGAAGGAGGACTTGCCAGCGCACTGAACGCGACGGTGGAGCGTGATTGGCAACCGACAGGGCTGGTAGCGTCAATTGCCATCTCTCGGGCTGCGATGAGCGCCTGACCCGGAAAGTCGGTTTTGCCATCCAGAGGCGCCCGCATGATTATTCTCGGGTGACGCGCCAGGCTTGCTGTTCGCTTATGGCGCAACGCACCCAGACCGGCCTCCGGCGCTTGCCACCCCGGTCGTCATTTTGAGTGTCCGCTTGAGGAAGCTATGCAGTAGCAGCGACGCATCGGAGCGCGGGGCGAACCCAACTTGAACAGCCGTCAAATCGAAGTGTTCGCCGCTGTCATGAAAGCTGGAACGGTTTCTCGGGCGGCAGAAATCCTTGGGGTGACGCAGCCTGGCGTCAGCCGCCTGATCGCGGAGCTCGAACGATCCCTCGGCTTCGCCTTGTTCGACCGGGTGCGCAATCGCATCGTCCCCACGCCTGAAGGACGAACGTTTTTCGCGGAGGTTGAGGCCAATTTCCGGGGGATGGATCGCCTGCGTGCCAGCGCGGCCCGGATTCGCGACTATGGTGCCGGCCAGCTCCGGGTCGCCACGCTGTCGGCGCTGAGCTCCTCGATCGTTCCCAATGCCGTGCTGCGGTTCCGCAACCTGCGCCCCGACGCGACGGTAACCCTTATGGTGCTGCCGTCACGCGATGTCCGGGATGGAGTAGCGTCCGGGATCTACGACATCGGCCTGGCCGCCGACGAGATCGATGTCACTGGCGTGGTCCACCAGGTGTTCGTGCAACCGCGAGCGTTGTGCGCTATGCCGCTCGGCCATCCGCTGGCGACGCGCGAAACGATCGGCCCACACGACCTCTCGGGCGTGGATTTCGTCGCCTATGTGCCGGAGGATCGCGCGCGACAACGTTTCGACATGATCCTGTCCGAGGCCGGCGCGGCCCCGCCGCGCGTGGTGGTCGAAACGATCTATGCCGCAACGGTCTGCGCACTGGTGGCCCAGGGCGTCGGCGTCGGGCTGATCAGCCCTTATGCGATTGCCGGCCACGATCAGAGCCAGCTTGTGCTGCGCCCCTTCGAGCCCGCCGTTCAGAGCCGCAGCCTGCTGATCCTGCCGCCGGACAAGCCGAAGTCGCAGCTGGTACGCGACTTCATCGACTGCCTGATGGCAGCACGCTGAGAGGCATAACGATGAGGCATCGTTCCATGCCCGCTGCATGATTGCCTGCCTCGCCGCCCGTCCCGACTATGACGGCAGCAAGGAAAAACGACCATGCACGACCTCACGCTCTGCGTTCATCATCCGGCGGTCAATGAGGAGGGTTACGCCTCGCTCGCCGTGCCGACACACCGCGCTTCCACCATCGTCTATCCCGATGGGGCGAGCTTCATGGCCCGCAAATATCGCGGTTTCGACGGCTATACCTACGGGCTGCACGGCACGCCGACGACCCGCACGCTGGAAGCGCAACTGACACAGTTGCACGACGGGATTCGCACAGTGCTCGTCCCCTCCGGCCAGGCCGCCGTCACCGTCGTCATGCTGTCGGTGCTGATGCCGGGCGACAAGGTCTTGGTCCCGGATCATGTCTATCCCCCTGTGCGAAGCTTCTGCGCCGAGTATCTGGCGCCGCGCGGCATCGCTTATGACGTCTACGACCCGCTCATCGGTGCCGGCATCGCTGATCTCATCGACGAGACCGTCAAGCTGGTCTGGGTCGAGTCGCCCGGCTCGAACACGATGGAGGTGCAGGATGTGCCCGCCATCGTCGCCGCCGCCAAGGCCAAGGGCACACTGGTCGGCTGCGACAACACCTGGGCGACCCCGCTGATCTTCAAGCCGCTTGAGCACGGCGCTGATTTCGCCTGCGAGGCGCTGACCAAATATGTCGGCGGACATTCCGATCTGCTGCTCGGCTCCATTACCGTCAAGGACATGGCACTGCGCCAGAAGATGAAGGAGATCCTGCGCGGCTTCGGCATCGGCGTCTCACCGGACGAGTGCCAGCTCGCCTTGCGCGGCATCGAGACCATGGGCCTGCGCGTCACCCATATGGGCAAGGTCTCGGAGGACTTCGCCCGCCGACTGATGGGTCATCCGATGGTCGAGCGCGTGCTGCATCCGGCTTTGCCCTCCTGCCCGGGGCACGACATCTGGAAGCGCGACATGGGACGCTCCTCGGGCCTGTTCAGCCTCGTGCTGAAACCGGTCGACGACGAGGCCATGAGCGCCGCGCTGAGCGCGCTGCGCGTCTTCGCGATCGGTGCTTCCTGGGGCGGCACGCGCAGCCTCGTCGCGCCGCAAGCGGTCGGGCCGGACAGGACCGCGACGGCATGGACCGCGAAAGGCCCCCTCCTGCGGGTCAGCATCGGCCTCGAAGAGCCTGATGAGTTGTGGACCGATCTGAGCCGGCTGCTTTCGGTGCTCGGACAGGCCCCCGCGAACAGGGCGGCCTGACAGGAGGCAGCATCAAGACTGCGATGACACGAACACGGCGCGAGCCTCGCGCCGTGATGGGGAGGCTTTGCCCGAAGACGGCCTATCAAACACCAAAAAGGAAGGGGAAATCGATGATGAAACTGCTCCAGGCGGCAACGGTGCTGGCTCTTCTGGCTCCGTTCTGCGGACCCGCTACAGCTCAGTCCAGCCAAACCCTGGCGAAGATCCGGGAGCGTGGCGAATTGATCTGCGGCAGCAGTCCCGGTGTCGCCGGCTTTTCGATCCAGGATGGCAACGGACGATGGAACGGCTTCGACACCGACATCTGTCGTGCGCTCGCAGTTGCCATCTTCAACGACCAGAACAAGGTCAAATTCATTCCGCTGAGTTCCAAGGATCGATTGATCGCGCTGCAAGCGGGCGAGATCGACGTGTTGCCGCGCACCACGACCTGGACCTTGTCGCGCAACCTTAGTCAGGGCGTCACCTTCACCACCGTCAACTACTATGACGGGCAAGGCTTCATGGTCGCGAAGAAGCTCGGTGTCACCAGCGCCAGCAAGCTGGACGGCGCTTCGATCTGCGTAGCACAGGGCACGACGAGCGAACTCAATCTCGCGGACTATTTCCGGCGCAACAAGATGAAATACGAGGTTGCCGCCTTCGGGACCTCGGAGGAAGCGCTGAAGGCCTACGAGTCAGGTCGCTGTGACGCCTACACCACTGACATCTCGGCCCTCTCCGCGGTCCGGCTCAAATTGCAGGACATGGACAATCACGTCATCCTGCCCGAGGTGATTTCGAAAGAGCCGCTCGGCCCATGGGTTCGAACGGGAGACGAAGGCTGGTTCAACCTGGTGCGCTTCACCGTCTTCGCTTTGATCAATGCCGAAGAACTCGGTGTGACGAAGGCCAACGTCAAGGAAATGCTCAAATCCGACAACCCTGAGATCAAGCGCTTCCTCGGCCTGGAAGGAAAGTTTGGCGAAGGGCTGGGCCTCACCAATGATTGGACCGTGCGCATGATTACAACGGTCGGCAATTACGGCGAGAGCTTCGAGCGCCATCTCGGCAAGGGATCGCAGCTCAAGCTGGAGCGTGGCCCCAATGCCCTCTGGACGAATGGCGGCCTACAGTATTCGCCGCCCTTCCGGTGAAGCACACTGTCAGACCGCCCTCGGCGGCGTAACCGTGGCCGAGCCGTCCGGCGCCGAGGCTAACGCGGCCTCGACGCCGAAAACATCCGCGCTCATGTCAGTCCTGATCACCACGTCCGGCCCACCGTGGCAGATCAGTCGGCCGCCGCGCTTTACCGCGATCCTGTCGGAAAAGCGGGTGGCGATGTTCAGATCGTGGAGGACGACGACGGTGGTCAGCGCGCGCTCGCGCGTTGGGCGGCGAACGATCTGCATGCCCCCCAGTTGATGCCGGACGTCCAGGGCACTGATCGGCTCGTCGAGGCCCCGAGGGGATCGCGGAACGGATCGTGGCATGGGCCAAGTAGCGGATCAGTCGTCGAGGACGAAGTCAGACTTGGGTTGAGAAGGACCTCCGCTTTGTGGTCTGGCAAAAGTCCGCTTCGCGGCGATGGTCCAATGTCCGCTGCTGGCGCTTCTCGGCGGAACGAATCCCGCTTGCATTAAGCGGCAATCTTCTGCGTTTAGCGGTCGGCAGTGGCGGCCAGCGGCTTTTCGGACATCTCGGTCGTGATCCCCTCATCGATCGGCGTCTCATAGGTCATCAGCATGTAGCCGAGCACCGAATAGAAGCCGACCGTCGCGATCAGGTCGAACACCGCCTCGCGTCCGATCGCAGCAGCCAATTCAGCTTCAAGCGCGAGTGACAGACGCTTGTCGTCGAAGAGCGCATCGACCGCGCGTACGATCAGCCCGTCCTCGCCTTCCGGCTGGCCCCGCAGCGCCGCGATGCGGGCATCGCTCATGCCGAGCGCCCGCGCCCTGCTGACATGATGCGCCCATTCATAGGGCGAGCCCATGCGATGCGCCGCGCGCAGGATCACCACCTCCGAACGCACCGGCCCGAGCGCGCTGTCCTTGACGATATGCTGGCGCAAGGGCGCCCAGGCCTTCAGCAAGGCCGGATGATGCGCCATCGTCCGATAGACGTTGAGCGCGCCGGCAAAGCCGATCTTCATCTCGGCGATCGTCTCGGGCCAGTCGGCATCGCTGATCGGCGGACAAGGAGAGATCGTCATCGGCTATCTCGCGGAGGTCAAGCGTTGAGGTATTTGGCGTAGAGGGCCGGCACGCGATCAGCCCAGATACCGGTGAAGCTGCGATAGCGCGCGACCTCGGCGAGGTCGACCTCGACCCGCAGCACGTCCTCGCGATCATGATCGAGCGCGCCGAGCACGCGGCCATCCGGCGCCACCGCGCAGGAGCGGCCGAAGAAGCGCTGCCCGCCGCGGCTGCCGCTGCGGTTGCAGCTCAGGAAGAAGACGCCGTTCTCGGTCGCCCGCGTATAGGCGCGGTGGATGAAGAGCCCCTCGTCGGCCACCGGCGCATTCTCCGCCCCGAACGAAGCCCAGACCGATGTCACGATGCTCGCACCCTGAAGCGCGAGGATGCGGGTGATCTCGGGGAAGCGGATATCGTAGCAGACCTGCATGCCGAGCCGCGTGCCGAAGACGGGATAAGTGTCGATGCTGTCCCCGCCGCTGAAGAACAGCTTCTCGTTCTGCCATTGGTGGATCTTGGTGTAGTCGCCGAGCACGCCCTCCGGGCCGATCAAGAGCGAGGCATTGCGCATCACGCCGGCGCGCAGGCGATCGCGCAGGCCGAGGCCGATGACGATATGTACGCGGTGCCGCGCGGCGAGTGCGACGAGCGCCCTCACCTCCTCGCCATCCGGCGCGGCGCAGGCCTCGTAGAGCGCCGCTCCGAAATGAGGGACGTCGCTGACGAGCGCCCCGCCCGGCACCAGTGGCTCGACATAGCCGGTGTTGGCGAGTTCGGGGAACAGGATGAGCTGGGCGCCTTTCGCCGCCTCGGCCGCGACGAAGTCGTGGATGCGGCGGAAGTTCTCGGCCGGCGCCAAAGACTGGACGTCGAGCTGGACGAGGCTGGCGGCAATCATGCGTCGGCTCCGGCGATGCGGCGCCCGGTGGCGAAATCCCAGTCTCGCCCCGGCGCCGCGTTGATCAAGGCCCGTGTATACTCATGGCGCGGCCGCGCCAGCACTTCGGCGGCCGGCCCGTCCTCGACGACGCGGCCGCGCTGCATCACCATCACCTCGTCGCAGATCTGCGCGGCGACGCGCAGATCATGGGTGATGAACAGCACGGCGAGATTGCGCCGCTCCTGGATCTCCGCCAGCAGCGCGAGCACCTGCGCCTGCACGGAGACGTCGAGGGCAGAGACGGCCTCGTCCGCGACGATCACCTCGGGCTCCATCATCAGGGCGCGCGCGATGGCGATGCGCTGGCGTTGGCCGCCGGAGAACTGATGGGGAAAGCGTTCGAGGCTTGTGCTGGGCAGGCCGACCACCTCGAGCAATTCGCCCGCGCGCTTCAGCGCAGAGCCGCGCTCCTCGCCGAGATTGAGCGGCCCCTCGATCAGGCTCTCACCGATGCGCAGGCGCGGATTGAGCGAGCGATTGGGATCCTGGAACACCATCTGCACGCGCCGCCGCGCCGGGGCCAGCGCCTTCTGGCCCTGGAGCGGGGCGATGTCCTGGCCGTTGACCCGGATCTCGCCGCCGGTCGGATGTTCCAGGCGCATCAGGCAGCGCGCGACCGTCGACTTGCCTGAGCCGCTTTCGCCGACGATGCCGAGCGTGCGCCCACGCTCCAGCCTGAAGCTGACATCGTTCACGGCGCGGACAGTGCGGATATCCCGCCCCATCAGCTTCCCAAGCAGAGAACCGAAGCTGAAGGTCTTTTCGAGATTGCGGATCTCGACCACGGCCTCGGCCTGCTTCGCCGCAGCACGAGGAGCGCGAGGCACCAGCGATGGCACGGCCTGCAGCAGGTCGCGCGTGTAATCCTCGCGCGGCCGGCTCAGCACCTGCTCGACGGGACCGGTCTCGACGATCTCACCGCGGCGCATGACACAGACCCGATCGGCGATGTCGACGACCACGCCCATGTCATGGGTGATGAACAGGACGGCGGTGTTCTGCTTGTCCTGCAACTCGCGGATCAGGCTGAGGATCTGCTTCTGCGTGGTGACGTCGAGCGCGGTGGTCGGCTCGTCGGCGATCAGGAGCTTCGGCTTCAAGGCGAGCGCCATCGCGATCATCACGCGCTGGCGCTGCCCGCCGGAGAGCTGGTGCGGATAGCTGTCATAGATCCGCGCCGGATCGGGCAGATGCACGGCCTCGAAGGCGGCGAGCGCAGCTTCCTTGCGTTCCTTAGGACGCATTGCCGTGTGCGCCCAGTAGACCTCGTCCATCTGGAGGCCGATGGTCAGCACCGGGTTCAGCGCGGTCATCGGCTCCTGGAAGATCATCGCCATCTCGGCGCCGCGCAGCGCCTTTGTGCGGGACGGCGTCACTGTGAGGATGTCCTCGCCGTTGAGGCGCACCGTGCCGCCCGTCGCCCGCAATTCGTCGCGCGGCAGCAGGTCCATCGTCACCAGCGAGGTCACCGACTTGCCGGAGCCGGATTCGCCGACGAGGCAAAGCGTCTCGCCCGGCATGATGTCGAAGCTGATGCCCTTCAGAATCTCGCTGGGCTCGCGGCCGCGCGTCGCGACCTTGAGGTCGCGGATCGAGAGCACCGGCTGGCTGGAGGATGTCGTCGTCACGGGGCTCTCCCCTGCATCTTCGGGTCGAGCCGGTCGCGCAGCGCGTCGCCCAGCAGGTTGATCGACAGGATGCAGGCCGACAGCACGATCGCCGGCCAGAACACCAGCCAGTGGTTGATCGCGAAATAGAGCCGCCCCTCAGCCATGATGTTGCCCCAGCTCGGGATCTCCGTGCCGATGCCGACGCCGAGGAAGGACAAAGCCGCCTCCGTCAGGATGGCGGAGGCATACATATAGGTCCCCTGCACGATCAGCGGGGCGATCGTCGTCGGCAGCAGATGCTTCCAGATCAGCTTGGCAGGCGGCGTGCCGAGCAGCATCGCCGCATCGACATAGGTCTCCTCGCGGGCGGCGATGACGCGCGCGCGGACCAGCCGGACGACCTGCGGAATCGCCGGGATCATGATCGCGATGATGACGGTGGTGAGCCCGCCGCGGACCAGCGCGACGATGGCGATGGCGAGCAGGATGCCAGGGATCGCCATCAGCCCGTCCATCATCCGCATCAGCACGCCGTCGACGCTGCGGTACCAGCCAGCGATCAGACCGAGCGGAAGGCCGATCACGATGGCGCCGATGGCGACGCCGGCCCCCACCAGCAGCGAGACCCGCGCGCCATAGACCACGCGCGAAAAGAGGTCGCGGCCGAAGCTGTCGGTGCCCAGCCAGTAGAGGTTCGAGGAAGGCTTGAGCCGCATCGCCGCGTTGAGCTTGGTCGGCTCGAAATTCGCGATGAACGGCGCGAAGACAGCCATCGCAACGACGATGATGAGGACGAGAATGGCGAGCACCGTCGTCCAGTGCGGCGGGTTTCTGAGCAGGCGGCGGCGCGGGAGGCCGCCTTGCGCGGGGTTCGATGCAGCGCTCATTGGTAGCGGATCCTCGGGTCGCTCAGCGCGTAGGAGAGATCGATCAGCAGGTTGATCAGCACATAGGTTCCGGCCGTCAGCAGGATGATCGCCTGGATCAGCGGGTAGTCGCGGGCGAGCACGCCGTCGACGACCAGCCGTCCGAGACCGGGGATGTTGAAGACCGTCTCGGTGACGACGACGCCGGAGACCATCATGGCAAAGCCGGTTCCGACCACGGTGAGGATCGGGATTGCGGCGTTGCGCAGGGCGTGGCGGAACAGGACGATGCGCTCGCCCAACCCTTTCGCCCGCGCCGTGCGGACATAATCCTCGCGCAGCACTTCCAGCATCGAGGCTCGCGTCATCCGCGAGACCAGCGCGATGTAGAAGAAGGAAAGTGCCAGCCCCGGCAGCAGGATGCGGTGGAGGAACTGGCCGAAGCCCTCGGCGAGCGGCTTGTAGCCCTGCACCGGGAACCATTTCAGGTCCACCGCGAAGACCGCGATCAGCACATAGCCGATCACGAAGATCGGGACGGAGAAGCCGACGACCGAGAGCGCCATGACGAAGCGGTCGACCATGCCGCCATGGCGCCAGGCGGCGAGCACGCCGAGCGGCAGCGAGATGACGACCGTGAAGATCATCGCCATCACCGCGAGCGCCAGCGTCGGGCCGATGCGCTGGCCGATCATCTCCAGAACCGGGCGTTGCGAGATCAGCGAATGCCCGAAATCGCCCTGCGCCATGCCGCCAAGCCAGGTGGCGAACTGGCCGGCGAGCGGCTTGTCGAGGCCGAGATTCTCACGGATCGCGGCAAGCTGGGCCGGCGTCGCCTGATCGCCGGCAATGGCCTGGGCCGGATCGCCCGGCGTCAGGCGCAGCAACAGGAAGACGAACAGCGCCACGAAGAACATGACGGGGATCGCCATCAGCAGCCTGCGCAGGAAGTAGGAAGCCATGTGGTGCTCCGCGCCTGGGCGCTGGCCGGACAGCCAGTGCTCGGTCAAGCCAGCCGGGCGGCAATGCCGCCCGGTTCGCGAGGTTACTTGCTCACGCCCCAGAACAGGGTGAGCGGGCCGGGCTGGAGGTTCTTCAGCTTGGCGGTCCAGGCGGCGACGGACTGGAACTCGCCGGCATTGAAATAGAAGCCCTCGTCATAGGCGATCTGCTGGATCTCGCGGGCGATTGTCTTCTGTTCGTCGAGCGTCGGCGCGGTGAGGAAGGCAGCGCGCAGTTCCTCGACGCGGGCGCTTTTCGGCCAGCCCGACCACGCCGTCTCCGCGCCCGAGCCGTCGAGCAGGGCATGCACGGTCGGGTTCCAGATGCCGGAGACGCCCCAATAGGTGAACAGCATGTTCCAGCCGCCCTGTGCCACGGGTTGCGTGCTGTTCTTGCGCGACTGCAGCGTCGCCCAATCCATCGCGGCGACATCGACCTTGAAACCGGCCTCGCGCAGGCGCTCGGCCGCGACGATCGGCTGGGTCGAGAGGATCGTCAGGTCCGTCGGCTGCATCATCAGCACCGGCGTGCCGTCATAGCCGGAGGCCTTCAGCAGCTCCTTCGCCTTGGCCATGCGCTCCTTGGCGCTGCCTTTGAGATATTCCGAGCCGGCATCCGAGGCGAGCGGCACGTCGCAGCCATAGACCGAGGCGCAGAGCTTGTAATACTGGCTGTCGCCGATCGCGGTCTGCATCAGCTGCTCTTGGTCGAGCGCATACATCGCCGCCTGGCGGACCTTGGGATTGTCGAAGGGCGGCAGGCGATGATTGAAGCGGCCGGTGACCTGGCTGCCGAGCGCGTTGATGGCGCCCGTCTTGATCTCGTCATTGGCCTTGAGCAGCGGCAGCAGGTCGATCGTCACCTGCTCGATCAGGTCGACATCGCCGGACTGCAATGCATTGATCGAGGTCTGCATGTCCGGCATCGCCTTCCACACGACCTTGTCGACATTCACGGTCTTGCCGCCGGCGGTCCAGCTCATCGGCTCGGCGCGCGGCTTGTAGTCGGTGTTCTTGACATAGACGGCCTGATCGCCGGGACGATACTGGGCCGCGACGAACTTGAACGGGCCGGAGCCGACCATCTCCGTCACCTGCTGGCCGGCGGGCGTCTCGGCGAGACGCTTCGGCATCATGAAGGGCGGCACCGGCGAGGGCTTCGCCAGCAGTTCCAGCACCTGGCCGAAAGGCTTCGCCAGCTTGACGACGAGCACCTTGTCAGAGGTCGCCTCGATCGAGGCGACCGAGCCCATCATCGTGCGCCCGGCGCCGTCATTGGCGGCCCAGCGCTTCAGCGAGGCGACGCAATCGGCCGCGGTCACCGGCGTGCCGTCATGCCATTTCAAGCCGTCGCGCAAGGTGAAGGTATAGGTCATCTTGTCGGCTGAGACGGCGTAGTCGGCCATCTGCGGCTGCGGGTTGTACTTGGCATCCATGCCGAGCAGCGTGTCGAACACCATGAAGCCATGCGTGCGCACGATCTGGGCGGTGCTCAGGATCGGATCGAGCGACCTGAGCGGCGCCTGCATGACGACATTGAGCGTCGTCTCGGCAAAAGCCGGCAATGCGTGAAGAGAGCCGGCGAGCAGCGCCGCAGCCCCGAAAGTCCTGAACCGAAACGTCATTGTTATCCCCTCGTTTTTGGTTGCTTGGATTGGCGCGTGTCGTCAGGCGGGAGCGTCGCTCCACGGATAGGCGCGTGCCGTGTCGAGCTGGCGGTACGGGATCAGCCTGACATTGGCAGGGCCCAGATCGGGCGTGTCGACCACGAGGATGCGGTCGGCCAGCGGCTCGTAGTAGTCGCGGAAATGCGTCTTCGAGCGCAGCAGGATGACGTCGTAATCTTCTGGTCGCTCGCCAAAGATGAAGAACGGGTCGCCATCGACGGCGAAGGCGAAATGCGAGACCACGGAGATCCGGACCGCGCCAATCTGGAGCAGTGCCGTCAGCCCGAGATCGACGAAGGAACCGCGCTGGTAGCGGCCGGAGACGTTGAAGGATTTCGGCCCCGACCAGAGGACGCGTGCCACTGCCTCGACCGGCCCACCAGTCTCCGGCGCCGTCTTTCCGGCGAGCGCGACCGGGATCTCGGCGCCCTCGCCCGCTGCATTGGCCTGCGCGGCCGTCTCGGGGTCGAGCAGGAAAGGCACGTTGACCCTCCCGACATCGCGGCCGAGCAAAGCCCGCAGCAGATGGGTGGAATCGTTCATCCGGTCGGCATGCTCGAGCAGCACGATCGGCCGGCCCGTCGCGGGACTGCGCTCGATATCGGCCAGGGCGTCCTCGACGCTCAGGATCGGGATGGCGTTGGCGATGGCCTTGCGCGCCGAGCGCAACCGGCCTGAGAAGGCCTGCGCCTTGGCCTCGGCCGCCTCCTGCCCGTCCCAGTCCAGGCAGATCACCGACATGCCGGTATTGGCACTGTCGGCATAGGAGAAGCCGGCCATGATCGAGATGTCGCAATCGCCGTCCTGCTCGGCGGCCCGCGCCTCGGCGATGATCGAGGCCAGCGGTGCCAGCGCCGTCGCCGACATGATCGAGGGGATGACGACATCCGGCCGCGCCACCGCGAGACCCGGCCGACGGCCCTCGCGCAGGAACCTGAGCAGCGCGCGGGTCGCCCGCTCGCCGGTCTCGCCCATGTCGATATGCGGGGAATGGCGATAGGCGACGGCGATATCGGCGCCGCGCAGCGTCTCGCGGTCGATATTGCCGTGATAGTCGAGCGCGACGGCGATCGGCAGCGCCGGAAAGGCCGCGCGCACCGCATCGATGACGTGCCGCTCGACATCGGCATAGCCGGGCGCCCAGCAGGCACCGTGCAGGAACAGGATGGCGCCGTCGAGCGGGCCATTCTTGCGGAGGCCCTCGGCGATCTCGCCGGTGTAGTGCGCAACCGCCTCAACCGCAGTCGGCCCGAGCGCGCCGAGCAGCGTGTGGAACAGCGGCACGAACTCCGCGGCTTCGGCCTCGCAGATCTTCAGGCAGCCGCCGGGTACAGTGTTGGTACCGCGGAACCGTTCCGTCAGCTCAGCCCCGCGCACGCAGACGCGCTCGAACTCCGCCAGCTCCACGATCTGCGGAACGGCCGTGACCGATTCGAGATTGAAGCCGGCGAAGGCGATGCGGAACGCCATGGCAGCGGTCAGACCCTGACCGCCGCGTCGATCGCGCCGCCGATCCGTTCGACGATCAGATCGATTTCCTCGGGCGTGATGATATAGGGCGGCGCCAGCAGGACATGATCGCCGATCCGCCCGTCGATGGTGCCGCCCATCGGGTAGCTCATCAGGCCGCGCGCCATCGCCTCCTTCTTGATCCGGGCATGCACCTTCAGCGCCGGGGCGAAGGGCGTCTTGGTCTCCTTGTCAGCAACGATCTCGATGCCTCGGAACAGGCCGCGGCCGCGGATATCGCCGACATGGGGCGACTGGCCGAGGCGAGCGTCGAGCCCGGCCTGAAGGCGCTCGCCCATCAGGCGGACGTTTTCCAGCATCTCCGGCTGCGAGATCAGCTCGACGACCTTGTTGGCCGCCGCCGCCGCCATCGGATGGCAGATATAGGTGTGGCCGTGCTGGAACAGGCCGGAACCTTCGGCGAAGGCGCGGTAGATCCTGTCCGAGAGCAGCACCGCGCCGATCGGCTGGTAGCCGCCCCCCAGCCCCTTGGCGATGGTGACGAGATCGGGCGAGATGCCCTCCTGCTCGCAGGCGAACATCGTGCCGGTGCGGCCCATGCCGCACATCACCTCGTCAAGGATCAGCAGGACGCCATATTTGTCGCAGATGCGGCGGATGCGGGCGAAGTAGTCCGCGACCGGCCCGACAGCGCCGAGCGTCGCGCCAACCACCGGCTCGGCGATGAAGGCGATGACCTCTTCCGCGCCGAGCTCGAGGATCTTGGCCTCCAGCTCGTCGGCAAGACGGGCGGCATACGCCTCGGGCGTCTCGCCGGCCTTCTGGCCACGATAGGCGTAGCAGGGCGAGACATGGTGTGTCTGCGGCAGGATCGGCTGGAACTGCGCCCGCCGCCAGGCATTGCCGCCGGCGGCCAGCGCGCCCAGCGTATTGCCGTGGTAGCTCTGCCGGCGCGCGATGAAATGGCGGCGCTGCGGCTGGCCGATCTCGACGAAATACTGCCGCGCCATCTTCATGGCGGCCTCGACGGCCTCGGAGCCGCCGGAGACGAGATAGACGTAATCGAGCCCCTCCGGCGCCAGCCCGACCAGGCGCTCGGCCAGCTCCTCGGCGACATCGGTGGTGAAGAAGGAGGTGTGGGCGTAGGCGATGCGGTCCATCTGCGCGCGCATCGCCGCCATGACCTCGGGATGGCCGTGGCCAAGACAGGAGACGGCGGCGCCGCCCGATCCGTCGATATAGCTGCGGCCATCCGCGTCGGTGATCGTGACGCCCTGCCCCGCAACCGCTTGCGGCAACCGGCCGCCGATCGAGCGATGGAGAATCCTGGTCATCTCAAGCTTCCCGGATTGGCGCGGACAGGCCGCCGCGACGCGCAGCCTCATGACACGCCTCATCGAGTGATGCAACATTTGTTTTATATGATACAAATCGGAAACGATTGACGCTAAAACCGTCGCGACGGAACAGTCCAGCGCAACGCCCTCAAAGGCTGAGGGAAAGCCGAGAAACCGTTTGAAATCCGACCGGCGCGCGGGAATGGTCGCGACGGGGCAAAGAGGGTGCGATTCAAATGTTGCAGGCGGATCCCTTGCGCGAGCGCATCGTCAGCCTCTTCGACGGCATGTCCCCGCAATTGCAGCAGGCGGCGCGTTACATCATCGAGCATCCGCAGGAGGTGGCGCTGGTCTCGATGCGCGAGCTGGCGCGCAATGCCGGTGTGCAGCCCTCGACGATGACGCGGCTCGCGAAGTTCCTGGGCCTCGCCGGCTATGACGATATCCGCGCCCATCATGCCGAGGCGATCCGCTTCCGCGTCGACGGCTTCGCGGCACGCGCGATGAAGACCGACGAGAGCGAGCAGGACATGGCCGCCGCGCAATTGTCGCGGCGCATGCTGCAAGGGCTCGCCGCCCAGATCGCGCGCCTGTCGGAACCGGCCTCGCTGGAACGTCTCTCGGCGGCGGCCGACCGGCTGGCGCAGGCGCGCCGGATCTATGTGCTGGGCCTGCGCTCCTGCCATTCGGTCGCCTGGCATTTCCACTATGTGATGGCGCTGCTCGGGGAGAAGACGATCCATCTCGACGGGCCGGCCGACACGGTGGGCGACGGGTTGATCCGCGCCGGCGCCGAGGACGTGCTGCTCGCCATCTCGATCAATCCTTACGCGCGCCACAGCCTGGAGCTCGCCGAGCTCGCTCGCGAAAAGGGGCTCGGCATCATCGCGATCACCGACAGCGAGGTCTCGCCGCTGGTCGGCGTCGCCGATCAGGCCATCCTCTGCTCCACCGAGAGCCAGAGCTTCTTTCACACGCTGGCGCCGGCGCTGGCGATCTCCGAGGTGCTCTGCGGATTACTGGCCAACAAGGATCGCAATGCGGCGCTCGCCGCGCTCCATCGCGCCGACCGCCACCTGCTCTCGCTGAACACCTATGCGACCGCCATTCCTCGCAGAAAAATCTAGTCTTTTGGGGCGAGCGCGCCGCTAAATCTTGAAACAATCTGGCAAGATCGGTTCGAGAGCCGGAAAGAGGACCTCTGCCACGAACCTTCCCAGGGCAACGCGGCTCATCCTCAAGCCTTCATTGTTACCGATTGGTGATGTCCGCTTCCGGGCAAAGCGCCAACTTCCGCTATTGGCGCATTTCGTCCGGACGAACGTCTGACGTTTGTGACCCCTAGCCGACGTCTGGAACGTCTGCTTCAGGGCAGCCTGCTGAGGCTGGCAGTCGAGCAGCCAAGGGTGGCCCATCCCGGACGCTGGCAACGTCCGCATTCTGGGAGGCTGATCGAAAGCGGCATGATGGCTGGCCGCGGGGCTTCGTTGAGCTGCGGTATCCAATAGCTGTTCCACGACGCAAGGGCCGTCGATCGCAGGTCACAGCGACCGGGGCCGAACATCGCTCCCGTTACCGATCAGCGCCTTGGCCAGCGCGATCGGCGTGCGTTGCTCGGACCGATAACGGAACTCGATGAGACGGCGCGATATCCCGACCGGCAGGAAGGCGATCAGGATATGGAACAGCGAAAGGGCGAGCTTCCGCTTCGCTGAAAAATAGTCCCCGCTGATGACCCTGATCAGCATGGGAAGTTGCCGAAAGCGATCCATGCGCCTGTCGATCGACGCAAGGACCGACTTCTTCTCGAGGTAGAAGAAGGTCTGTTCGGCATCGAGCTGCGGCCTCGCGCTCCCCGCCGGCATGACCCGATTGAGATGGCCTATGAGGTTTCGGAAGCGCTGCATGTGCTGCTCGATCCTGGCGCCGTCGATGGCTCGACCGACACCGGAGATGTTGCGATCGTGAACGCGATAGAGCCCGAGCTCCTGTGGCAGGGAGACGACCTCGCCAAAGAAGGGGGCCGCGAGGACGATGATCCCGTCGACCGCGTCGTCATAATCGGCGTCGCGCAGCAATTCGCAGAGGTCGCGCCTGAACACGTTCCCGGAGGTCGGCGGGCTGACATAGACGCCGGTCCGGCGGACACGCTCGCTCAGATCGCTCGTCATGCGAATCTGGTCGGGCTCGGGAACGGCCGAGCCCAGCCTGTTGCCGTCGCGGTCGATGCGGCTGAGGCAGAATTGCAGCTTGGCGACCGACGGATCGAGCCGCGGGATGATCACATCGAGTGCGCCGGGGGCGAGCTCGTCGTCGGCATCGAGGAACAGCACGAAGGGCGCCGTGGTCCGGTCGAGGCCGAAGATGCAGGCACGGCGCTGGCCGCCGTTCTCGGTCCGGTGGGCCGTTACTCCCGTCCTGCCGATGACGTCCCAGGAGGCGTCGGTCGAGCCGTCGTCGACGACAATCAATTCACAGTCGTCGCGGCCCTGTGCGAGCACGCTGCGGATCGCGCGCTCGACATATTCCGCATAGTTGAAGCAGTTGATGATTACCGCGAGCCTGGGAGTCGAACCGGTCATGCGCCGCTCCGCTGAAATCTAAAGCCTGCGGCGCATCCACCATGGCGCAGGGCCCGCGCCAGCGGCGACGAAGCGCCCCATTTGGCGCGGACATTGCAAGAGCCGTACCGGGCCGATCGGCGGCTCCGGAGCGATGGTCGAGCGCGCGATGCCGGACGGGAAGACCAGGGTCCTCTACATCGTGCCGCCGACGCGGTCGTTTGCCGGCATCGAGCGCGTCACCGATTCGATCTGCTCGGCGCTGGCGAGCGAGTACAGAGGCGATCTCGAGATCTCCGTCCTCTACACGTCGCCCTTCGAGCAGATCGTCGGCCAGCCGCGGCCATACGACGTCCTTCTCAGCTTCTCGAACGGGCGGCTGGACCTGCTGCGGCGGGTTCGGAAGACGATTGCCGACGGCCGGTTCGACCTCGTCGTGGTGCCGCAGGTCGAGCCGACGGCGGTGTTCTGGCTCGCCTGCCTCGGCATCAGGCGCCGCTTCATCCTCTACCTTCACGGCAATCCCAGGCTCGAGCGGCGCTCATTCAAGGCAACCGTCCTGTTCGAGGCCATGCGGTTTCTGGTCCTGCCGCGGCTGGCGCGCGTCTTCGGGACGTCGCCGCGCCAGCTCGACGCCTTCCGACACGATTATCCCAGCAAGGTCGAACATGTCTGGGTGCCAAATCCCGTGCGCTCCTTCGATACAGCCGTGCCTATGCCGGCGCCCGCGATCGACCGTCCGATCCGCTTCGTCACGGTGGGTCGGTTCGCCTATCAGAAGGGCTACGACGTCCTTCTGCGCGCCTTTGCCGCCTTCTGCGAGACGCGCAGGGGTGCCGAGCTTGCGCTCGTCGGCTATGGCGAGGAGGAGGCGGCGATCCGCGCCCTGATCGACGAACTCGGCCTCGCCGACCGGGTCAGGATCGAGCACTATCCTGACAGCCCGGCCATTCCGTTGTCGAACAGCGACGTCTACCTGTCGGGCGCACGCTGGGAAGGCTGGTCTCTGGCCATCTGCGAGGCGCTGCGCTTCGGCCTGCCGGTGATCGCCTTCGATTGCGAATTCGGACCCAGCGACATCCTTGTCGACAACCGGCTCGGCCGGCTCGTGCCGCTGGGCGACATGGCCGGTTTCGTCGAGGCGATGGTGCATTATCACGACCATGTCGTGTCGCAGCGCCGCGATGCGCAATACCGCATCGACTACATCGATCGTTTCAGCCTCGACAAGGTCGTGCATGCCCATGCACAGGCCCTGCTCGCCGCCGATGGGCGCGCCCAGCCACGGTCAGCCGTCGCCGGAGGCAGCCTGACAGCCGCGCCAGCCGGCGCATCCTGAGCCCATGGCGGCCGCGCTCATGCCCGGCGATCAACGTTTTCGTAGCGGACGGTGTCATCCTCGCCCGGATGGGAGCCGGATCGTCGAAGCCCGTGTCGTCGGGGCGATCTTCACCAGCTCCTCGCCGCTGGTTTGAGCCGCTCCACGCCCCATACCAGCGCAAAACCCAGCCCAAGGCCGGCGGCCTTGATCCAGACGTCGTGGATGGTGCCGTGCCGCGTCGGCGACCAGTTCTGGGCGAGTTCGAGCGAGATCACCGCGGCAAGGCCAGCGGCGAAGATGAGAAGGCGCTGCCGAGGATAGCCGATCGCGAAGGCGGCGGCCGCGGCGAGGAAAGCGAGGCCTCGCTCGAAATCCGGCATCAGCCAGGCGACGGATGGCCGCTGCTCGATGCCGGACAATGTCGCGTGGACGATCACGAGCATCAGCGCCCAGCCGGAGAAGCGGGCGAGGCGGCGGATGGCGGCCATCCGCGCCCGCACCCAGCGCAGGAGGCGGGCGGCCCAACGGTTCGATCTGGGCCCGCTGCGCAGCATGCGCCCGAGATCGGTGTCGTCGATCTCCGTGCGCCAGGCGGCGATCATCGATTGCTGCTCCCGCAACTGTTCGAGCCGGCGGAAGGCCGCCATCATCTGCGCTTCCGCCTCGACCAGCCTGGCCTCGTCGGTCGGCTCGCGCTCGAAATAGATGCCGTCCTCATTGCCGAGCAGCGCTGCCGCGCGGGTGCGAGCCTCGTCGAGCCGGCGCGACAGCCCGGAACTTTCGCGCTCGATCGCGGCGAGCGCCTGCTCGAGCTGCCCGTAGAGCGGTCCCAGCCTGTCGAGATCCGTGTCGCGGTCTCGATCCGAACTCCGAAACCGGACAGGCAACGTCATCGCCCCCTCTCCCATCGCAATGGCAGGCCGCGGCAAGAGGCGCGATCGCGCAAGCCGCTGTTGCGGGGATCATCAGCAATTCATGTGCCAGAAGAGCAATTCATGTGCCAGAAGGCCCGCGGCGCAAGCGCTCAGCGAGGCTGGCGCGGCCCGAGGAGATCGAGGACGCCACGCGGACGCGGTTCATCACCGGTCGCGCTGCGCGACCTGAGGACGGCGACGAGCACGGCGCAAACGGCGACGATCGCACTGGCGACCACGGCGGTGGCGATGAACGCGACCAGCAGGCCATGCGGCCACATCAACCAGAGGGTCAGCGCACCGCTGGCGATGGCAGCCAGGAAGAAGACGATCAGCATCGCTCGTGCTTTCGCGGCTCGCTATCGGCCAGTGACTATAGCTTTGCTCGCCGTCCCGAGAAAGGCTTCGGGCGCGCGTGGGATTTCCACCAGCCTGGACCCTCATGGTTAAGGGCACGCTAACGGCCCTCGAGGGACTGGCAACGGATTTGCTTGGGGGTTTGCCAGAGTGGTCTGCCGTGGAGTGTTTTGTGAGATACCTCACTCTCTCTGCCTGCCTTGTCCCGCAATGCGCCTGGGCCGCGGTCCGCATGCTTGCGCTGCTTGTCGCGGCGCTGACAACGGTCCTTGCCGACGGCACGCGAGCGGGCGCAAACGAGTTCGAATACCGTGTCGCCGCGCAGGATCGGCTGAAGATCAAGGTATCGGAATGGCGGCCGAACTCGCGCGAGCTCTTCGAATGGTCGGCTCTCAGCGGCGAGTTCGCCGTCAGCTCCACCGGCATGCTCTCGCTGCCGGTGGTCGGCACCTTCTCGGTCGACGGCAAGGCGCCGGCCGAGATCGCGGCGCTGATTTCGGAGCGGCTGAAGGAGACCGCCGGGCTGGTCAATGCGCCGGCTGCGGCCGTCGAGATCGCGCAGTATCGGCCGATCTACGTGGTCGGCGCCGTCGAAAAACCCGGCGAATATGCCTTCCGGCCGACGATGACCACCTTGCAGGCGGTCGCGATCGCAGGCGGGTTCCAGCGCATGGAGCTGGCGCTGGGCCGTTTCGAGCGCGAGACGATCGTCGCCGAGGGCGAGATTCGTGTTCAGCAGACGCAGTTGCTGGCCCTGCAGATGCGTCGCGACAGGTTGCTGGCCGAAACGCGACAGGCAGAAACGATCATGTTCTCCGAGGATGTGCGCGGGAACCTCGATGAGGGAGCCGCCCAGGCGATGCGCGAGGAGAGCGCATTGTTCGCCTCGCGTCGCAATGCCGTCCGCTCGCAACTCGACCTCCTGCAGCAATCGCGCGGCCTGATCGAGGAGGAGCTGCGTACGCTCGGCGCCAAGGCGGTGACCCAGCAGCGCCAGCAGGATCTGATCCGCCGCGAACTCGACAACATCAACAGCTTGATGAGCAAAGGGCTGGCCGTGAGTCCGCGCCAGCTCGCGGTCGAGCAAAACCTGGCGCAATCCGAGAGCCAGGGACTCGATCTGATGCTGGCGACGGCGCGTGCGAAACAGGAGATCAGCCGCATCGACCGCATGCGCGCTGATGTGCAGAACCAGCGCGAGATCGATATCGGGCGCGAGTTGCGCGAGACCCAGCTCTCGCTCAAGCAGTCGGAAGACCGGATCGCGTCGCTGCGCGCGCTCATCCATGAATCGACCGCGCTCGCGCCAAGGCTGCAGAGCCAGCAGGAAAAGCAGCTCGCCCGCATGCGCTTCAGCGTCCAGAGGCGCCAGGGCGACACGGTCAACGAGATCGCGGTCGAGGAGACCTCGCCAATCCTGCCCGGGGATATCGTCAGGGTCGAGCGAGCCTCGTTGCAATCGATCATCTCGGCGCTGCCCCCTGCCGGACCGGCCGGGGCGCAGAACTAGCTATCGCTGGCACATCCGAGCCGATTTGCGATCGGCTCAACCAGGCTCCCGTCCATGCGGAGGCAAGCCTATGCTGTCATCCGAGCGCCCCGCTCGCATTTTCCTCGCAGACGAACACCCGATCTTCCTGGCGGGACTGCGGTTCTGCCTGGCCGAGCAACCGAACATCGCTGTTGTCGGCGAGGCCCATTCCTCCGCCGACCTCGCGAAAGTCATCGAGAAGGCAGCTCCAGACGTCGCGGTCGTCGGCGATGATTTCAACGGGATTTCAGTCGTCGAAAGCCTGCTGAACGATCTGCCATCGCAGCGGATCCTCGTCGTGGCCGAGGAACTCGACAATGCCCGCGCCCACCGCCTGCTCGCTTTCGGCGTGCGCGGCTACGTCCTCAAGCAGTCGCCCGTTTCAGTCGTGTGCAAGGCGATCACCACGGTCCTCCGCGGCGGCTCCTTCCTCGATTCCCCCCACCCCCTTCTGACGGTCGGGGGAACGCGGCGCGGCTCGGTCCTGACCGAGAGGGAGAAAGAAATCCTCCGCCTGATCGCTCTCGGATTCAGTATTCGCGAGGCGGCCGCGCGGATCGGGATTACCAAGAAATCGGCGGAAACCTACAAGGCGCGCGCCAGCAGCAAGCTGAGCATCGAGAGCCGCCAGCAGATCGTGCAATACGCGATTACCCAGGGATGGTTTCAGTCCCACGACTAAAGAATTTAGACTGCCGTCGAGCGAACCCGACATCGATGGCGCTGCCTTCCAGCTGCGTCACCGCCGCCCAGCGAAGGCTCGCATGCCATGACGGCCGGCTCGCCGTTGGCGCAGAAAGCGGCGGAATTGCATCAAATCTGTCAGGCATTTTACTGACAACGTTCAGTTTGTAGCCAGCCCGCAATCGGCCTGAGCAAATATGCTGCAACGCACAAAATCCTATTGCGATGTATTCGATGCTCGTTAATAATCTGTTAATATGCAGATTATGAGTAGGGTGCTGCAATGAGCCGCTTTCCGGACTCGCAAAATTTGCCGGCGTCCTTAGCTTTGCACATGCGTGCATCGCGAAGCGAATACAGCTCGATGCGGAGCATAGTAAAAAGAGCCATCGACATTGCGGCAGGTGTTGCTCTCGTTCTCCTGCTTGCGCCGCTGATGCTGCTCATCGCCGCCTTGATCCGGGCGGGCGACGGCGGCCCGGCCCTCTTCAAGCAGCCGAGGATCGGCCGCAGCGGTAAGGGTTTCCGCTGCTTGAAGTTCCGCACCATGGCCATCAATGCCGATGAGGCGCTGCAGCATCTGCTGGCCTCCGATGCGGTCGCCGCGCAGGAATGGGCCGAAAGCCAGAAACTCACATACGATCCACGGATTACACCGGTCGGCGCCTTCCTCCGGCGCTCGAGCCTGGACGAGCTGCCGCAGCTCTTCAACATCATAGCCGGCGAGATGAGCTTCGTCGGGCCGCGCCCGATCGTGGCAGCCGAGCGCGAACGCTATGGCGAAGCCTTCAGCCACTGTTTCTCGGTTCCGCCCGGGCTGACAGGCCTCTGGCAGATCAGCGGCCGCAGCGATTGCTCCTATGCCACCCGCGTCTCGCTCGACAGCCAGTACGCCTCGGAATGGCACCTCCTGCTCGACGCCAAGATCCTGGTGAAGACAGTGCCGGCGGTGCTGATGCAGCGCGGCAGCCGATAAGGCAGCCGCAGGACGACGGTGCCGGACGTGCCACGCCCGGACCACGAGAGTTCCATGGAGTTCCTCGGCCCATGAAAATAGCGATCGTCCACTACTGGCTCGTCGGCATGCGCGGCGGCGAGAAGGTCATCGAGGCGCTGTGCCGGATGTATCCCGACGCGGATGTCTTCACCCATGTCTATGTGCCCGACGCGGTCTCCGACGAGATCCGCCGCCACAAGGTCACGACGAGTTTCGTCGGCAGGCTGCCGCGCGCTGCGAAGTTCTACCAGCGCTATCTGCCGCTGATGCCGCTGGCGCTCGAACAGCTCGACTTGCGCGGCTATGACCTGGTCATCTCCAGCGAGTCCGGGCCGGCCAAGGGGATCGTGCCGCCGCCCGGCGCGATGCACATCTGCTATTGCCATTCGCCGATGCGCTATATCTGGAACATGTTCCACGAATACAGGGAACGTGCCGGGCCGATCACGCGCCTGATGATGCCGGCCTTGGCCCATTACATCCGCAACTGGGACAGCGTCACGGCCAATCGCGTCGATCACTTCGTCGCCAACTCCGAGACGGTCGCCACGCGGCTGCACCGCTATTATCGCCGCGCCTCGACGGTGATCCATCCGCCGGTCGATGTCGACGCTTTCGAGGTGCTGCCGAACGATCTCGTCGAGGATTACTGCCTGATGGTCGGCGAGCTCGTCGGCTACAAACGGCCCGAGCTCGCCGTCGAAGCCTTCAATCGCACCGGCCGACGCCTGGTCGTGATCGGCGGGGGCGAAATGCTCGCCGAGTTGCGCCGGATCGCCAAGCCGAACGTCCAGGTGCTCGGGCCGCAGCCCTTCAGCGCCCTGCGCCATCATTACTCGCGCTGCCGCGCCCTGATCTTCCCGGGCGAGGAGGATTTCGGGATCGTGCCCGTCGAGGCCATGGCGAGCGGGCGGCCGGTGATCGCGTTCCGCCGCGGCGGTGCGACCGAGACCGTGATCGACGGCATGAGCGGCGTCTTCTTCGACGAGCAGAGCGTCGATGCGCTCATCGCCGCCGAGGAGCGGGCCAGGGCGATCACCTGGCAGCCGCGCGAGATCGCGGCCTATGCCCGCAATTTCTCGACCGCCGTCTTCGAGAAGCAGATGGCCCTCCACATCAACCAGCTGCTCAAGCCGCTCGCCGGGACATTCTCGATGGCCATGCCGCCGGCTCAGCCACGCCCGGCCCTGGTCCAGAGCCTGGCCTGAACGAGGCCGGCCCTTCGCGATATCGAGGAAGAACCTGATGCAGACGATCTACCAGAGCGAAGTCTATGCCGATTTGAACCCGACCTGGCATGAGGAGGATTCGCCCTGGAAGGCGCGGCAGGTCGAGGCCATCCTGCGCAAGAACGCGATCGTCTTCGACAAGGCCTGCGAGGTCGGCTGCGGCACCGGCGAGATCCTGTTCAACCTGGCGAAGGCGTTCCCGGCGGCGCGCTTCCATGGCTACGAGATCTCGCCGCACGCCTATCAGCGCGCCAAGTACAAGGAGACCGACACGGTCACGTTCTCGCTCGGCGATTTCACGACCGAGGGCCCGTCGGACTATGAACTGCTCGTCATCGCCGACGTGATCGAGCATGTCGAGGACTACATCGCCTTCATCAAGGCGCTGCGCGGCAAGGGCCGCTACAAGGTCTTCCACATCCCGCTCGATCTTTCCGTCCAGTCGCTGCTGCGCGGCTGGCCGATCACCAAGCTGCGCGAGAATGTCGGCCACCTGCATTATTTCTTCAAGGAGACGGCACTCGCGACCCTGGCGGATTGCGGCTACCGGGTCATCGATCACGCCTACACCGCGAGTCGGCTGGAGCTGCCCAACCAGGCGCTGAGCAGCCGGCTGATGCGCCTGCCGCGCCGGCTCTGCTTCTCGCTCAATCCGGACCTGGCGGTCCGGGTGCTGGGCGGCTACTCGCTGATGGTGCTGGCCGAATGACCATGGCGTGCGGGCACGATCAGGCTGGAGGCGCGCCGTCGCCATCGCGGAAGGCTCGGCTGCGATGAGCATCGAGCCGATCGGCGTGCTGACGATCCTGATCGGCCTGGTCTGCCTGATGCTCGGCACGGGCGCGCTCGTCCATGGGCTCGCGATCATGGCGGTCCTCGGAGCGGCCGCGGCCATGCTGATCGGCGCCGCCAACATCCAGCCCGGGCATGTGATGCTGGTTTTCCTGGTCTGCGGCGTGCTGAGCCGCCGCCGCGAGGCCGCGGCCGCCATTCGGACCCTGCATCCGGACGAGCCCGCATTCTGGTTCACCTGCCTCGTCGTCTATGGCATCGCCAGCGCCTTCCTGATGCCGCGCGTGTTCGCGGGCCTCACCGAGATCATCCCGCTCGGGACCACGGCCTTCGATGATACCGGCTCGACGGTGCCGCTGGCGCCGGTCTCGAGCAATGTCACGCAGAGCCTCTATCTTTCGACCACCCTGCTCTGCCTGATCACGCTGACCGCCATTGCCGCGACGCGCGAGGGCTTCTCGGCCGTCTTCAACGGGCTGCTCGCCTGCTGCATCGCCAACACCGTCTTCGCCATCCTCGACATCGCGACCTACTCCACCGGCACGCAGGAGCTGCTCGGCTTCATCCGCAATGCCCGCTACACGCTGCACACCGACTCCGAGATCGCCGGGATGAAGCGGATCGTCGGCTCGTATACGGAGGCTTCGGTCTTCGCGCGCTCGACGCTCGGCGTCCTCGGCTTCACCGGCACCTTGTGGCTCTGCGGCGTGCGCCCGCGGCTCACCGGCATCCTCGCCGGGCTCTCGCTCGTCCTGATCGTGCTGTCGACGTCCTCGACCGGATTGGTCGGCGCGCCGGTGATGCTCCTCCTGCTCTATGCCTTCGCCATCGCCCGGCTCGTGCTGGGCAATGGGGTGCAGCTGACAGCCATCTTCGCACTCGGCGCGCCGGTCGTCGGGCTGGCGGTCGTCCTGCTTCTCCTGCTCGATCCCGACGCGGTGGCGAAAATCTACGGCTATGTCGACCTCGTCGTGCTCAACAAGGCGAGTTCCGATTCCGGGGTCGAACGCAGCTCCTGGAACGTCATCTCATTCCAGAACTTCCTCGACAGCTGGGGGCTCGGGGTTGGGGTGGGAACCGCGCGCGCCTCGAGCTTTGCCGTCGCGCTGCTCGCGAGCGTCGGGGTTCCCGGCGCCCTCTTCTATGCGGTCTTCGTCTTCGAATGCTTCCTGCGCCCGCGCGGCCGGCCGGGCAGCCTGGAGGCGGACATCGCCGTCGCCACGCGCAATGGCTATGTCGGCCTGCTGGTCGGCGACCTGCTCGTCGGCCCGGTCATCGATCAGGGCTTCTTCTTCTGCATGCTGGCTGCGCTCGCGGCCACGATCAGGCCGCGAACCTCCCGCGTTCCAGGACCTGTCCCCTTCGCCACCGGAGCGAGGATATGACCGAGACCTTCGCGGTGAACGGCCGCTTCCTGTCGCAGGCCATGACCGGCGTGCAGCGCTATGCGCGCAACGTCGTCTCGGCCCTCGACGAGGGCCTGGCAGCGGCAAGCCGGAAAGCCATCCTGGTCGCGCCGCGCGGCGCCGACGCCATGGCGCTGCAGGCGATCGACACACTCCAGGGCGGGCGACTGGCAGGGCATGGCTGGGAGCAGCTGGAACTGCCGCGGCTCTGGGGCGGGCGGCTCCTCAATCTCTGCAACACGGCACCGGCGCTCAAGGGCGACCAGATCGTCTGCATCCACGACGCCAATGTCTTCGCCGCGCCCGACAGCTACAGCCGCGGCTTTCGCACCGCATACAGGACGCTGCAGCCATTGCTGGCACGCCGCAGCGCCCGGATCGCCACCGTCTCGCAGGCCTCGGCCCGGCAGCTGGCACGGCACCTGCCGCTGCGTGCCGCCGATATCGCCGTGCTTCCGAACGGCCATGAACATGCGCTGGCCTGGGATCCGGCCAGGGCGGAGCGGGCTCCGACGCTGCTGGCGGCTCGGCCCGATGTCGAGCGCCCGTTCGTCCTGGCGCTCGGCTCGCAGGCGCGCCACAAGAATCTCTCTCTTCTCGTCGAGATCGCGCCGAGCCTGGCGGAGCTCGGCATCGACGTCGTCATCGCCGGGGGCGGCAACGGCATCTTCGCGCCGGATCAGCTGGCGCAAGCCGCCAATGTCAGGCTGCTGGGGCGGGTCAGTGACGATGATCTCGCCTTTCTGCTCGAGCGGGCGCTCTGCCTGGCTTTTCCGTCCTGGACCGAAGGGTTCGGCCTGCCGATCATCGAGGCGATGGCACGGGGCTGCCCGGTCGTCTCCTCGAACTGCGCCAGCATGCCGGAGGTCTGCGGCGATGCCGCGCTGCTCGCATCGCCGGCGGACCCGGCGCTTTGGGTCGAACACATCAGAGCCTTGGCGGGTTCGGCGACGCTGCGGCAGGAGCTGAGCGGGCGCGGCCGCGGGCGCCTGCCGCTGTTTTCCTGGCGCAGCACCGCCGCGGGCTATCTCGAGCTGGCGCAGTCGCCGAAAGCACGGCGCGCCGCGCAGATCGCGCCCCTCCTCAAGCCGCCGCGCATCGCCGTCGTCGTCGCCACCCGTGGCCGGCCGGAGGTGGTGTCACAGACCGTCCTGCACCTTCTCGCCCAGCAGAGCCTGAAACCCGACAGCGTCATCGTCTCCTGTATCGATCCGGCCGATGCCGGCGATCTGCAAGGGCGCAACGATGTCGTGGTGCTGACCGGGCCGCCCGGGCTTGCGGCCCAGCGCAACACGGCGCTCGCGCATCTTCCGCCCGGGACCGAGATCGTCGCCTTCTTCGACGACGATTTCGTCGCCCATGAGGATTGGCTGGCCACCGCTGCCCGAACCTTCCGCGACGAGGCGAGTATCGTCGCCTTCACCGGCCGGGTCCTGGCCGACGGGGTGGGCGGTCCCGGCATCGCGCTTGCAGAGGCGATGAGGCTGGTCGCGGCGCCGCCGGCGAGCGACTGGTCCTGGATCGAGCCCTACAGCCCTTACGGGTGCAACATGGCCTTTCGCCTCGCCAGCATCGGCGACCTGCGCTTCGACGAGCGGCTCGTGCTCTATGGCTGGCTCGAGGATCGCGACTTCGCGGCGGGGCTGGCGCGCCGCGGCGGGCGCCTGGTCAAATCCGCCGATGCGATCGGCGTCCATATGGGCGTCAAGGGCGGCCGCATGGCCGGCGAACGCTTCGGCTACTCGCAGATCGTCAATCCGCTCTACATGCTGCGCAAGGGCACGATGACGCTTGGCCAGGTCGCCGATCATCTCTTCCGCAACATGTCCGCCAATCTCGGTCGCTCGCTCCGGCCCGAGCCGTTCATCGATCGACGCGGCCGCCTCTGGGGCAATCTGCTCGGGATCGCCGATGTTCTGCGCGGGCGCATGCAGCCCGAGCGCGCCGCCGCCTTACAGCCGAGGGGGAAGTTCCGATGATGCTGGGAAAGCCGGACGCATCCGGCGCGCCATTCCGTATCCTGCCGCTGCCCGAGCCGGCCATGGCGCCGGCGAGCGACGGCCCGGTCGCCCTGCTGCGGACGATCGGCGACGCCGGGCTGCGGCACAGGGGCAAGCTGGCCATCTGGGTCGCGATCTGCCTGGCGGCAGCCTTGGCCTATGTCCGAACCACGCCGCCGACCTACAGCGCGGTTGCGACCGTGCTGCTGGAGCCGCGGCGGCAAGCCCCGAGCTCGGCGCGCGAGATCGCGGCGCCGAACTCGCTCGATCTGAATGCCGCCGACAGCGAATTGCAGGTGATCCGTTCCGAGCGGCTGCTCAGCACCATTTTCGACTCCCTGGCCTTGGGCAGCCATCCTGAACTCGGGCCTCAGCCGCCGGGCCTGCTGCAGGCGCTGAGCGGTCGTGTCACCGCCGCGCTACACGGCGCCTTCGCTGCAGTTGGAGCTTCCTATTCGTCGAGCCAGGGCAGCGAGGCTTCGCTTCGCGCCGATCCGCGCCGCAGCGCGTTCGAGAATTTCGTGCGGCGTTTCTCGGCGCGCCGTGTCGGCCAGTCCTATGTCCTGGAGGTCGCCTATTCCTCGACCGATCCGGCCCTGCCGGCGCGGGTCGCGAATGCGGCAGCCTCCGCCTATCTGCTGCAATCCGTCGCTTTCAAGGCCGATGCCGCCCGTAGCGGCGCGGAGTTCCTGCAAGGCAGGGTGGACGCGCTCGCGGCCCAGGTTCGAACCGCGGAGGCGGCTGTCCGCAGCGGCGCGCTGCCCGCACAACCGATCCCGGATGCGGATGCGAGGATCATCGGTGCGGCCCAGACCCCGCTCGGCCCTTCGGCGCCGCGCAGCAGCCTGATCATGGCCTTCGCCGGCGTCTTCAGCCTGCTCAGCGGCCTGTTCGTCGCCGCGCTCGCCGCGGCTTTCGATCGCCGTGTTCGCCTCCCGCAGGACCTCGTACGTGAAACCGGCCTGCCCTGCCTCGCCGTCGTCCCCCAAGTCGGTGGCCGGCGGCAGGCGCCTGCCTCGGACCCGGACAAGTCGATGCTGGTGACGCGCGCGGATGCCGGGTCCTTCGCGTCGGCAATCCGCGACCTGCAGACGGCGATCGAGATCGCCTGGGCCGCGAGCCGTTTCCAGGGCAGCCCGGTCGTCGCGATCGGATCCTGGCGGGCCGGCGCGGGCGCCACGCTGCTGACGATGAATCTCGCGCAACTGATCAACCATCGCGGCCGCCAGGTCAGCGTCATCAGCCAAGATGGCGGGCGCGTGCACGCCGAGCAGGGCAAGGAGGGAGCCTCGCTGACAGATGTGATCGCCTCGGGCGATACGGCGCAGGCGGACTATGTCGATATCGAGGGGGTTCACCTGCTGCCGATCCGCTCGGCGACGCCGCAACTCAACCGGTTCGTCGACTTCAGGGATCCCAGCGCGGCCCTGGTCTTCGCCGAGGCGAGGCAGCGCGGCGAAGTGCTGATCGACCTGCCGCCACTCGGTGAATCCTCCGATGCCGTTGCGCTCGCGACCCATGCCGACATCGTCGTCCTCGTCGCGGCCGAAGGCGTGACCACCCATGACGAGCTCAACGAGGCCCTCGGCGCTCTCCGGCGGGCCGGTGCCACCGTCGTCGGCGCCGTGATCAACCGCAGCAGATCCTGACCGGCTCAGCCGGCGGCGCCGCGCATGTCGCGGCGCCCGATCCGGACCGCCCGCAGACGCCGGCGCAAGCGCCCGAGCAGGCCGAGGAACGGCCGCTCGAGCCAGCGCTCCGCGGCATAGGCGATGGCGACCATCAGCAGCAGGCTCCCGGCGACGAGACAGACAAGCGCCAGCGCATGCTGGTTCGCGCGCAGATACGCTTCCGCCACGACCGTATCGATCAATGGAACGTGGATCAGGTAGAGCGGGAACGAGACCGCACCGAGAAAGCGCCCGGCCCGGCCGGAGAGCCAGGTGACGAGCAGGCCGGACCGCAGGCAGCCATAGACGACGAGCATCGCCCCGAGCGGGTAGAGCAACCCACCCTTTTTCTCCGGATTCAAGGCCTCGGGCAGCCAGTCGAGACCGAGCTGGCGCGCCGCATCGCCGCTCTGCGAGCCGATCAGGAGGCCGAGGAGCAGCGCGGAGATCGGCAGGGCCGACGGCAGCCGCCTCGCCGCCCAGGCCTCGCGCAGGACGATGCCGAGCGGGAAGCAGACATAGTCATAGCGCCGCAGAGCGATGAAGATCACGGCGCCGCCGAGCGCCACTGCCAGCCTGGAGCGGGGCCTTGTGAAAGCGCAGACGGCGAAGCAGAGGACCGAGCCGAGCAGCTCGGGCCGCATCGTCCACAGGACGTTGTTGAAGAACGAGCCGCCGGTGAGGAAGATCCCGGCCATGCCGTTGTAGATCGCGGCCGCCGGATTGGGGATCGGTCCTTGGTAGGTCCAGCCGAGCCAGGGGCTGCCGGTGAGCGCAGCGAGGTCCGTGGCAGAGGTCGGAAACAGGCTCAGCAGCGACCAGGCCGCGAGCGTGCTGGCGGTTGCCGGGATCGCCAGCCGCAAATAGCGGATGACGACGTCGATCCAGATCGGATCGGATTTGCGCAGCGTCGCGTTGGTCACGACGAAGCCGCTCAGCACGAAGAAGACCGAGACCGCGAAGGTCCCGTTCCAGAGCACGGCGAAGGGCGTATAGGCGACCCAGTGCGCGCCTGGCTGCTGTTCCGGTACGAGCCATGGCGTCAGGGCCGACATCAGGTGGAAGATCACGACCGCGACCGCCGCGACACCGCGGAGCCCGTCGAGATGGTCGAGTCTCTCGCTCACCAGCCTTCCCCGGTCCTGGAAGCGCCGATCCGGGGTCGCCACCAGCGATCGGAGAGATCGAGGCGCCCGGCGCCGATGGCGAGCCGCATCCCGCAGGCGAGAAGGCCGAACCCGTAAAGCAGAGCGCCAAGCGCCGCGATCGCGACCAGCTCGGCCAGGGCCGGCAGGTGCCACGCCGCGATGGCGCCACGCAAGCCTAGAACCCCGGCCGTCATGACCGCGCCGGCAACGGCGATCTTCCAGAGATTGGCCAGCTGCTCGGCGATGCCGACCATCAGCAGGTTGCGGAGCCAACGCAGGAAGAAAACCGCCATGATCGCTGCCGCGATCACGCGGCCAGCCGCCATGCCGACGGCGCCCCATTGCAGGAAGCCGACGAGGACGGCAGGGGCACGAACGGCAAGGTCGTAGAGATTGAGCCGGAAGATGACCTCGGGGCGGCCGAGCGCCAGGCTCAGCGAATACAGCGTCTGGAAATAGGGCGTCGCCATCACCGAGAGCGAGAGCAGGCTGAGCAGCCAGTCGGCGCCATGCCATTTCGGGCCGAGCAGGACCTCGACGATCAGGTCCGAGGTCAGGGCGATCCCCAGGCTGCACGGCACCGAGACCAGCATGCTGAAGCGCGCCGCCTTGAGGAAAGCGAGCCGCAGCCGCTGATCCTCTTCCTTTATCCGGGCGAAGGCGGCCATGATCGGCTGCAGCGCCGGCCCGATCAGGCTCTGGGTCGGCATCACCGAAAGATCGGCCGCGACCGCATAGCGCCCGAGCACCTCCTTGCTGCCGCCGAGCCCGAGCAGGATGCGATCGAACTGCCAGTTCACCGCCGAGACCAGCTGCGCGCAGGTGAACCAGCCGACGAAGCCGGCGAAATCCGGCAGGCGGGCCAGCGACAGAGCCGGACGGTAGGGGGCGAGGCGATAGGAGATGGCGCAGCCGAAGATCGGAGCGGCGACGAAATTGACGACGAGTGCCCAGTAGCCGCCGCCGAGCAGCAGGGTCGCGATGGCCAGGCAGAAGGCCGCGAGCTTGCCGCCGGTCTCCAGCAGGAAATTGCGCAGGAAGCCGAGCTCGCGGATGAACAGGACGAGGCCGGGGCTGGCGAGGCCGCGCGCAATCGGCGCGAAGGCGAGCGCGAGGATCACCGGCACGAGCTGCGGATCGCCGTTGAGCCAGGAGAACGGCCAGGCGACGGCGAGCAGCAACAGCCCGATTGCGAGACCGCGCAGGGCGCCGAGAGTGAAGCCGGTATCCAGATGGGTCTTGTCGACCTGCGGCAGGCGGACCAGCGCCTGCGTCACCGGGATCTCGAGCACCATGTCGACGATCGCGACGCAGGACATGGCGAGCGCCGTCAGGCCGAAATCGGCCGGCGTCAGCATCCGCGCCATGATCAGCAGCGTGAAGAAATCGATGAACCGGCCGAGGAAGCGCGAGGCGACCAGCCAGCCGGCGCCCTGGAGGGCTTTCATCGCCAGCATGGCAATCCGTCCCTGCGATCCGTCGGCGCGTGCGGGCGCGAGGCTCGCGCGGTCGCAGCCCTCATCGCCTGGGCCACATCGCCGCGCATCAGCGACGGAAACCGGCCGAGAGCCCACGCAGGGCGTAAGCGGCCTCGAGCGCCGTGAGCAGCGGCAGGCGCGCGTGGGGGAAGGCGCGCGCGATCGCGCCTTCCCGCCAGAGCTGGCTGCGGATCGATGCGAGGCGGGACAGCGCGCTGCCGGACAATGCCTCGGCGTCCCCGACGATGTCGGGCCGACCGAAATCGATGGAACGCCGGCCGATCGCCAGCGCCGACAGATCGGCCTCGACCGGGCGGGTGACGGCCTGCCTCAACCGTGGCCAGGCACGGGCCACATCGGCCATGATCGCCGCTCCGCTGGCGACGTCGTCGATGTAAGCGAGCGCACCCGCCAGCAGCGGATTGCCGATGCTCGGGTCGACGGCGCCGAAGGCGATGTCGCCGGCATTGCAGGAGACCTTGCCGTTCTCGTCTTCCTTGAAGGAGCGCACCGAGGGGATCGCCGGCTCGAACAGGCTTTCGATCAGCTGCCAATAGCGCAGCACCGTCGAGCGGATCGCGAAGGGGCTGTAGCGGTTGCGTTCGACGGCAAGGCCGACGACGCGCGGGAAATGGTCCTCGCTGAAGCCCTTGTAGTTGCAGCGCGCCAGCTGGATGGTCTCGAAGCTCAGATCGGGCAGGCCGGCGGCGAGCAGGCGCTGCGTGCTGCCGTAGAGCCCCGTATCGCACAGGACGATCCGCCTCGCGCCGGCGCTGGCAACGGAAAGATGGCGCCGGAAGAGCGTGTTCTGCCGCTCGATGTCGGCAAGGATGTCTTCGCCCGCCGGCCGCTGGAGCATGGCGAAGAAGCGATCGGGCGCAAACGGCTCGTTCCATGGCTGGGGCAGGTCGTAGCGCCTGCCGCCCAGGGTGGCTGCGACGTCGGAGAAGCTGCTGCCGGGGAATTCGCGGCCGAGCTCGTCGAGTGCCGCTCCGCTGCGGGCCATGATGGCGGTCCTGGCCGCGACCAGCCGCGACACCATCAGATTCTCGCGCGGCACCGCAAGCGGCAGGTTCAGGCGTTCGGCGAGACGCTCGAACGCCGCCCGGATGCCCAGGCCTCCGCGCGCGCAGAACAGCAGGGCCGTGTCACCGCGCTTGCCCGCTTCGTCGGCGTAAAGCCAGATCGCCAGGCAGAACTCGGCCACGATCGGCCCGAGCACCTCGCGCCCGAAGCCTTGGGGATCGTGGGCCTGTTCCGCCGGCATGCGTCCATGCGCCCGGCTTCGGCTGATGAGGCGGCCAAGCTCGCTCGCGGCGCCGTGCAGGCGGGACAGGCGGCGGCGCAGCCTGGGGCGCGGGAGATGGAGCGTGCGCAGGCCGAGTTCCGACGGGATGATGTGGTCGGCGCGCCGGTCGTCGCCGACATGCAAGGCTTGACGGGCATCGATCCCTTCCGCGGCGAGGACCGCATGGAAGAGATCGCCGCGCCGCTTGGTCAGGCCGAGATCGGCACTGGAATAGATCCTGTCGAGCAGGCCGGGGCCGTGGAGATGCGTGACCAGCGCATCGAGCGTCGTGGTCGGCAGTCCTATGTCGCTGATCGCGACGACGCGCCGGCCTTCGCCGCGGCAGCGGCGCAGCAGCGCCGCGAGCTCATGGTTCGGCCGCAGCGATTCCTTTTCGACCGCGAGCTCGATCGCGAGACGCGTCTCGCAGAGTGTCTCCACCCGGGGACCTGGCAGTCCGAGCATGACGAGCTGGCGTCGGATGACGTCTCGCAGCGCGACCTCGCCGTCCTGCATGGCCATGTCGAGCGCCCGATAGGCGAGGCGCTGCGCCTCCAGGCGCGCCTCGACCAGTGCGCCCTCCGCGAGCTGCAGGCCCTGTTCGGCCAGCTTGCGGGCGAAGCGGCGCTCGCCGGCGATGATGCGGGCCCGCTCGGAGCGGAGGGTGCGCAGCAGCAAGGTGTCGAACAGGTCGGTCGAGACCAGCTCGACCCCGTCCAGCAGCGCCGCCTCGTTCGGATGTGGCCAGCCCGGCATCATACGCTCCGTGCTCAGACGCAAAGGTCGGGATCGCCGTTACAACGACGGCGACATGCGCAAACGCATGCCTTACGCAGATGAAAGCAGGGACCGTGCCAGTCCTGGCCGGGCGTCCCGTCGAATCTTCGGCCGGTTTGCTCATTCGAATCGCAATCGCCGCGCGAATGAGCAGGAAAAGAATGGCTGTGATGACGAGTCTTGCTTTCGGCTGATCTTGCCGGGGACTAGCCTCGTTTCATGTCCGGTCGATGAGGTTCGGGATGGAAGAGACGGTCCAGCGGATCGACGATGCCGTCAGCATGGCCGCCCAGCATTGCGATGCGATCGTCCTCGGCGCGGGCGTATCCGGTCTCGTCTCGGCCTCGGTGCTGGCCGAGCAGGGCTGCAGGCGGATCGTCGTCATCGACGAATACGCGCATCTCGGGGGGAACCATATCGACTGGTCGTCCGGCGACTACACCTTCGACATCGGCAGCCTGATCTTCCAGGACGACTCGCCGCTTCTGCAGCATTTCCCGGAGCTGCTGCCGCTCTACGTGCCGATCCGGCCGCGCTGGGCGAGGCTGAACCCGCAAGGGCTGATCACCGCCTACCCGATCTCGGTGAAGGACGACATCCTGCGCGCCGGGCCGGTGGAGACCGCACGGATCCTGGCATCGGCGGCCTATGCCCGCCTGTTCAAGCGGCGCATGCGCAACGCCCGCGAATTTGCCCGCCACTGGATCGGGGCCAGGCTGCTGCAGCGCTCGGGCCTCGATGCCTACATGACCCGGTTCTACGGCATCGCTTCCGACCGGATCAGCATCGAACTGGCCCGCAAGCGGATGCAATGGATCAGCGAGCACGCCTCGCTGCGCACCATCCTCGGCCGCCTGCGCCGGACGAAGCCGGCAGCCCCGACCAACCGCCAATTGGCGCGGCCGCGCGAAGGCTTCGCCACGCTCTATGCCGCCGCCGCCGCATCGCTCAGCGCGCGAGCCGCCAGCTTCCTCCTGGGCGCGAAGATCGACCGGATCGAGAAACTCGGCAATCGCTTCGTCCTCTTTCGCGAGGGACAGGCGATCGTCGCCGACCGCATCGTTTCGACCATCCCGATCCCGCGCTTGCAGGCGCTCTGCAACCTGCCGGTCTCGCAGGAGCTGGAGACGATCACGCTGCTGGCGCTCTATTTCAGCTTCGACGGCAAACGCGGCTTCGACGAGGAGATCATCTACAATTTCTCCTATGACGGGGCCTGGAAGCGCCTGACGATGTATTCCGATTTCTATGGTCGCGCGCAAGGACGCGAATATTTCGGCGTCGAGGTGATCGCCAACCATGTCGGCAAGTCGATCGCCCGGGGCGAGGCGGATTTTCGGGCCCATGTCGCGGCGAATGGGCTCTTCCGCGGCGACCTCAGGCTCGAAGGCAGCCAGTTCCTCGACAACGCCTATCCAATCTATCGCAACGGCGCCGAAGAGAGCGCCGCCGAAGCGGTCAAGGCGCTGAAGGCCTTCGGCATCGAATCCTTCGGGCGCCAGGGCGGTTTCAACTACCAGCCGACGGCGCGGGTCTCGACGATCGAGGCCGAAGCGGCCCTGCGTGACGCCGCCTCGATTCCGGCACGGTAAATGCAAGACAGGTTGCGCCCAGCGGCGTAGAGGCGCGAGCGCAGGCGAGTTGGCGGTCCGAGCATCATGATGGGCCCATGCGTATTCTGCACCTGCTGAATCACACGACGCAGTCGAACGGCCATGTCCACGCCGCCGTCGATCTGGCCTGCGAGCAGAGCCGGCTCGGCCATGTCGTCGCCGTCGCCAGCGGAGGCGGCGATTTCGATCGGTTGCTCGTCGGGAACGGCGTCAAACTCTTCAGGATCGACCATCGCCGAAAGGCCACGACGCTCCTGGGGTCAGCCTGGGCGCTGCGCCAGGTGGTCGGCAGCTTCGGCGCCGACGTCCTCCACGCCCATATGATGACGAGCGCGGTGCTGGCTTGGCCGGTGTGCAAACTCGCCGGCATCCCGCTGGTCACGACGGTTCACAACGAGTTCGAGAAGAGCGCCATTCTGATGGGCCTCGGCACGCGGGTCATCGCGGTCAGCACCGCGGTCGGCGCCTCGATGCGCCGGCGCGGCGTCCCGGCCCGCAAGCTCCGCGTCATCCTCAACGGCACCATCGGTTCGGCCCGCTTCGCGAACCGTGAGACCACGCCAGTCGCGCTGGCGTCACCGAGCCTTCTGTTCGTCGGCGGCCTGCATCCCCGCAAGGGCTTGGCCGATCTCTTCACCGCCTTTGATCTGGTTCACCGCCAGCACCCGCAGGCGCGCCTGCACATCGTCGGCGACGGGCCCTTCTCCCAGACGTATCGCGAGATGGTCGCCGGCCTGTCATGCCGTGAGGCCGTGCGCTTCGAAGGCAGCAAGGCCGACCCCTTTCCCTGGATGCGCGGCGCCGACATCTTCGTTCTGCCCTCCCATGCCGACCCTGCGCCGCTCGTCCTGCCGGAGGCGCGGGAGGCGGGCTGCGCCGTCGTCGCGACCCGTGTCGACGGCATTCCCGAACTGCTCGAAGGCGGCGAGGCCGGCGTGCTCGTCCCGCCCCGCGACCCCGATGCGCTTGCCGCCGCTTTGTCCGGATTGCTCGCAGAGCCCGATGCGATCAGCCATTGGCGGCGGCGGAGCCAGTACCGGGTCGACCATCTCAGGATCGCGCGCGTCGCCCGCGAGACGCTCGATCTCTACGACGAGGCGGCCCTGCAGCTGGGCCGCAAAGTCGGATCGGTTCTGCCCCATACGGGGTGAACACGTCGCAGTCCCTACCACCAGATGGAGATGAGCGATGCCGATCACGCCATCCCGCCGGGCGCTGCTGCGCGCGGCAGCGGCCTTCGCGACAGCGGCGAGCGCGCGCCCGACATCGGCGAGGGCACAGCAGGATGCGGGAGACCCGACGCTCGGCCGCCGCCTCGTCTTCGACGAATCCTTCGCGACGATCGATCCGGCGATCTGGCAGGCCGGTCCGAAGGCGACGACCCATGAGCCCGGCTTCTACGGCCGCGCGGCCTTCAGCCGCCGTGGCGGCGAAGAGGGCTTCGACCCCTACGCCATCGTCGCTGACCCGCTGGCCTCGGGCGGTCACGCCCTCGAGATATCGGCCCGCTATCTCGGCCGGCAGATGAACGTGCCCGCCTATTACGGCAATGGGCTCCCGGAGTTTCAGTGGATCTCCGGCAATCTCCAGACTGCGCGCCGGGACGGCACGATCCTGAGAGGCTGGCGCAACGGCTATTTCGAGGCGCGGATGCGGTTCCCGGCCCATCCGCTCAGCTTCCCTGCCTTCTGGCTGATGAATGGCCGCAGCATTCTGTTTCCCAAGACCAGCGTCGAGATCGACATCGTCGAGCACAAGGGCTGGGAGCATCGTCTCTACGGCGCATATCTGCATGAATGGGGGCAACCGGGCGAGCGTCACGAAGGTATCGGCGTTCCGACGGAGGTCGACCTGACCAGCGGCTATTTCCGCTATGGCGGGCTGATCGAGGGCGATCGCTGCGTGCTCTATTTCGAGCGCAGGCCGATCCGCGATCCGAAGACCGGCCGCGCGATCGACTGGCGCATCGGCCGCGCCGGCGAACTCGATGCCCAGAACGACGTCTTCTGGCCCCTGATCACGCTCGCCTTGCGGTCCGACGTGCCCTTTCCGCAGCCGCTCAGGCCGGAGGACCGTGAGGCGCGGCTAAGGGTCGATTATGTCCGGGTCTACGGCAGCTAGCCGGAAACCCGGATTGTCGGTTGGCCCCGGGGGCTGTGGCTATGCCGCGGAGCAAAAATTACTCTCACGCCGTCCTCGGAAAGGGCGTCCACATCCAAAAGACGGAGTATTTGAAGGCCTTTTCCATCTTGCCCGCGATAATTTGGCGCCAATCCTGATATTCGACAGATAGGGCGCTCCTTTCATGGGTATTTCCGGCCTGCTGCGTTGGCCCGCTTTGGCTATTGCGGCTGCATTGAGCTTCTCCGGCCTTCAGGCATCCTCTGCTGAAACGCTGACTATCGCGCAGGGCAACGATATCCTGTCGCTCGACCCGGCAAACCATGGAAACAACAGCACCGAATCGGCGCTGGTGAACATCTACGACTATCTGGTCGACAAGGATTTCAGCCAGGGTCAGCTGCGCTTCACGCCGCGCCTTGCGGTGTCCTGGAGCACCGAAGACAATATCCACTGGACGTTCAAGCTGCGCGACGACGTCTACTGGCACAACGGCGACAAGTTCACGGCGCAGGACGTGAAGTTCACGATCGAGCGGTCCCAGCAGGACAGGAAGCTGATCAGCTCGGCCAAGTTCCGCCGCATCAAGACGGTCGAGGCACCGGACGAGACCACGCTCAAGATCGAAACCGATGGGCCGGACACGCTGCTGCTCCATGCCTTCGTCGGCAACGGAGCCGGCATCCTGCCCAAGGCGGCGTTCGAGAAAGCCGGCGGGCGCGAAGAGTTCTTCAAGCAACCGGTCGGCACTGGCCCCTATGTCTTCAAGCGCTGGGTCAAGTCTGATCGTCTCGTCCTGGCGAAGAATCCGCGCTGGTGGGGCGGCACGCCGAAATGGGACGACGTCGTCATCCGCTCGATCCCCGAGACGACGACGCGCGTCGCCGAGCTCCTGACCGGCGGCGTCGACATCGCCGTCAACATCCCACCGGAGGACATCGCGCGCCTGAACGACAACAAGGGTACGCGCGCCATCACCTTCGACATCGCGCGCAACCTTGCCCTACATGTCCGCACCGGCAAGGACCGCGTCACCGGCGATCCGCGGATCCGCGAGGCGATCGACCTCGCGATCGACCGCGATGCGATCGTGAAGCAAGTTCTGGAAGGGCATGGCGCGCCGACGCGCGGCTTCTTCCCGCCGGCCATCCCCGGCTTCGCGCCGGACCTCAGCCGCGCGATCCGCTTCGACCCCGAGCGGGCGAAGGCCCTGCTGCGCGATGCCGGCTTCACCAGCAGCAAGCGTCCCGCGATCAAGATCAGCACGCCGAGCGGCCGCTATGTGAAGGACCGCGAGATCGTCGAGGCCGTGGCCGGCTATCTGGAGGATGTCGGCTTCCGCGCGCAGGTCGAGGTGCTCGACTGGACCGTCTACAACAACAAGCTGGTCGGGGACGGCTTCGGCGAGCTCTATCTCTGGGGCATGGGTTCCTACACGGACGCCTCGACCCTGTTCGTCGACAATTTCAAGCGTCACTACGAGTGGTCGGACCCGGCCTTCGACGCGCTTGCTGCTTCCGTCCGGCAGGCAAAAAGCGAGGCCGAGCGCATCGCGATCTCGCAGAAGGGCCAGGAGATCGTCGCCGAGCAGCGCGTCCGCATCGGCCTGCTCTTTCCCCAGTCGATCTACGGGGTCAGCGACCGCGTCGTCTATAACGGGCGCTTCGACGAGATGATCGCGGCCGAGGACGTCTCACGTCCATGAACGGTCGCTCTCCCCTGCGCGCGCTGCTGCAGTTCCTGCCGGTTCTCTACATCGTCTCGGTGATCGTCTTCGTCCTGGTCTACCTGACGGGGGACCCGTCCGCCCTGCTGATCCCGGAGGATGCCAGCGAGGAGGATAGGCTCGCGCTCGTCGCCGCCTGGGGGCTCGATCAGCCCTGGTACGTCCAGTACCTGCGTTACATGGGCAATATCCTGACCGGTGATTTCGGCGTGTCCTATCGCTACGGGACGGATGCGCTGCCGGTGGTGCTCGAACGGATTCCGGCGACGCTCCAGCTCACGGCCGGCGGCCTGGTCGTCGCCATCCTGATCGCGCTGCCGACCGGCATCTTCGCCGCGCTGAGGCGCAACAGCCTGCCGGATTTCGCGATTTCGGCGGTGACCGTGCTGGGCAAGGCCATGCCGAATTTCTGGGTCGGGATCATGCTGATCCTGGTCTTCGGCGTGTGGCTGCGGCTGGTTCCCGTCTCGGGCAGCGGCGGCTTCTCCCATCTCATCCTGCCGGCGATCACGCTGGGTACCGGCTTCGCCGCGGAACTGACCAAGCTCATCCGCTCCAGCCTGCTCGAAGTCATGGGGCAGGATTATGTGCGCACCGCCCGCGCCAAGGGCTTGCCTGAAGCCCTCGTGGTGCTACGTCACGGCCTGAGAAACGCCCTGATCCCGGCGGTGACGATGACCTCCCTGCATGCCATCGCGCTGCTCGGCGGCGCGCTCGTCACCGAGACCGTGTTCTCCTGGCCGGGCCTCGGCCAGCTCGTGGTGCAGGCGATCTATACGAAGGACATGGCGGTCATCCAGATCGCGGTCTTCGTCATCACCATCATGGCCCTCACGATCAACCTCGCGACCGACGCCCTCTACCGGCTGATCGATCCGCGCCTGGCCCGATAGGCCCAGCAGCATCGCATGACCGAAATCTCGCTCATCAGCAGTCCTCCACCGCAGCGGCGCCGATTGCTGCCTTCTCTCCTGCGCAACAAGGCAGGCCTCGCCGGCATCGTCATCGTCGCCCTGATCGTCTTCACGGCGCTGGGTGCGGACCAGCTCGCGCCACTCGATCCGCTCCGGCGCAACCTGTCGCTGAAGCTGCTGCCTCCCGCCTGGCTGGAGGGCGGAAACCCGCGCTACCTGCTGGGGACCGACAGCCAGGGGCGCGATCTGCTGAGCCGCATCATCTTCGGGGCGCGGACCTCGCTCTCGGTCGGCCTTGCGGCCGTCGCCCTGTCCAGCCTGATCGGGCTGGGGCTCGGCCTGCTCGCCGGCATGGCGGGAGGCCGGGTCGACCTGCTGATCATGCGCGTGATCGACGCCATGCTGGCGATCCCGACCATGCTGTTCATGCTGGTCGTCGCCCTCGTCGCCGGCTCCGGCCTGCTGCCGCTCGTCGTCGTCATCGCTGCGACCAATTGGGTCGGCTGCGCCCGGATCGTGCGGGCCGATGTGCTCGGCATCAAGGAGATGGACTATGTCGCGGCTGCGCGAGCCAGCGGCGCAAGCCCGCTCGGTCTCATCCTGCGGCATATCCTGCCGAACATCCTGTCCTCCTTCGTCGTGGTCTCCACCCTGAATGTCGGCACCGTCATCCTCGCTGAATCCTCGCTGAGCTTCCTCGGCTTCGGTATCCAGCCGCCGGAGATTTCATGGGGCCAGATGCTGAGCGAGGGCCGGCAATATCTGGCGACCAGCTGGTGGGTCGCGACCTTCCCCGGCGTCGCGATCACGCTGACCGTGCTCGGCGTCATCCTGCTTGGTGACTGGCTGCGCGACCACCTCGATCCGCGACTGGCGTAAGCTCTTTACGCCCGCGATCCAACTCCCTTCAGGACAGACCCGATGTCGGCCGTTTCACAGACGCAGAAGTCCCGGACAATCCATCTGGGGCTGTTCCACCAACCACTCGGCCGCCATCCCGCCGCCTGGCGGCAGGAGGCCGCGCAAGGTCATCCGGAAGACATCGACTGGGTCATCCGCATCGCGCGGAAGGCCGAGGAAGGGCTGTTCGACATGTTCTTCATGGCCGACAACCTCGCCGGCCCAGAGCCCGGCGCGCAGGGCAAGGCCGGCGGGCTGGAGCCGGTGACGCTGCTCTCGGCGCTGGCGGTCGCGACCTCGAAGATCGGGCTCGTCGGCACGATCTCGACCAGCTTCTCCGAGCCGTACAATGTCGCGCGTGCCCTGGCCTCGCTCGACCATATCAGCCGTGGCCGGGCGGGCTGGAACGTGGTCACCACGCAATCCGACCGCGCTGCGGAAAATTTCAGCCTGAGCGCCCTGCCCGATCATGCCGCTCGCTATGCCCGCGCCGACGAGTTCGTCCGGGTCGTGCGCGGCTTGTGGGATAGCTGGGCCGACGACGCACTCGTCATGGACAAGCGATCCGGCAGATTCCTCGATACGGACCGTGTTCGCCTGCTCGACCACAAGGGCGAGCATTTCTCCGTCCGGGGTCCGCTCAACGTCTCCCGGCCGCCGCAGGGCCATCCCGTGATCGTGCAGGCAGGCTCCTCGCGCGACGGCATCGGGCTTGCCGCGACGCAGGCCGATCTCGCCTTCACCGCACAGGACACGATCGAGGATTCGCTCGCCTATCGCGCCGCGCTCAAGGAGGCGGCCGAGGCCGGCGGCCGCTCCGGCTATCTCAAGGTGCTGCCCGGCATCATGCCGATCGTCGGTCGGACCGACGCCGAGGCGCGCGAGAAATTCGCGGCGCTGCAGGAGCACACCGATATCGCAGCCGGCATCCGGCAGCTCTCGGGCCGCTGGGGCTACGATCTCTCCACCCATCCGCTCAACGGGCCGGTGCCGGAGCCGGGCGAGCGCATCCATGGCGAAAGCCGGGTGCGGTTACTTCTGAACAAGGCGCGCGCCGAGAACTACACGCTGGGCGAGCTTGCCGCACTCGCTATCGCCTCCCATGGCCACCGCATCATCATCGGCTCGCCAGAGACGATCGCCGACGACCTGCAATTCTGGTTCGAGCAGGGCGCGGCCGACGGCTTCAACCTGATCCCCGCCTCGATGCCGGACGGGCTCGACGATTTCGTCGATCGCGTGATCCCCGTCCTCCAGGATCGTGGCCTGTTCCGCCGGAGCTATGCCGAGACCACCCTGCGCGAGCGCTTTGGCCTCGGCATTCCGCGGCTCGGGGCTTTCGCGAGCTGAGCACCAGGCGGCGCCGGCACTGAATTGGAAGCCGCCTATACGGCCTTGGCGACCGGCTGCCAGGCCTCGGGAAGAGCGAGGTTTCCACGCAGGGTGGGCGCGGCATAGTCCTGCCGGAAGACCTTGCGCTCCTGCAGGATCGGGATGACCTTCTCGACGAACTCGTCGAAGCCGCCGGGCGTGAGATGCGGCGCGAAGACGAAACCGTCCGCCGCATCCGCCTGGACATAGCGATCGATCTCCTCGGCGACCTGTGCGGGCGTCCCGACGAACTGCTTGCGTCCGGTCACCTTGATGATGAGCTCGCGGATGCTGAGCTTTTCGCGCTCGGCCAGTTCGCGCCAGGCGCGCGCGGTTTCCAGGCGGTTGTCGTAGCGGGCGGCGCGCCCCTGGGCGAGCTGCTCGACGGCGACATCGGGATCGACCTCCGGCAGCGGGCCGTCCGGGTCGTAGGCCGTGAGATCGCGGTTCCAGACCTGCTCGAGAAAGACGATGGCGTTCTTCGGGCTGACCTGCTGCAGGCGGATAGCTTTCTGCTTTTCCAAAGCGTCTTCGAGCGTCTCGCCCAGGACGAAATTGGCTCCCGGAAGGATTTTCAGGGCATCGCGGCTGCGGCCGTATTTGGCAAGACGCTGCTTCACATCGGCATAGAAGGCCTGTCCCTCCTCAAGAGTGCCATGCCGCGAATAGATCAGGTCGGCATGGCTGGCGGCGAGTTCCCTGCCCTCGTCGGAATCGCCGGCCTGCGCGATGATGGGAGTCCCTTGCGGCAGCGGACTGGCACCGGTGCGGCCTGCGATGTCGAAATGGGGAGAGCGGACATGGAAATCGCCGCCCTGCCAGATCGAGCGCGCGGTTTCGAGGAAGTCCCGCGCGCGCTCGTAGCGTTCGCGGAACGGCAGATGATCGCCGCGGCGGAAATTGGCTCCGGTGAAGGCACCGGGCGACGTCACCACGTTCCAGCCGGCCCTCCCGCCGGACAGGATATCGAGCGTCGCGAGCTGGCGTGCGAGCGGGTAAGGCTCGTTGAACGTCGTGGTCAGCGTCCCGATCAAACCAACATGGTTGGTGATCGAAGCCAATGCCGTGAGGATAGCCAGGGTGTTCGGGCGGCCGACGACATCCAGCTCGTGGAAGCGCCCCTTCTGCTCCCGGACCCTCAAGCCTTCGGCCAGGAAGATGAAGTCGAACTTGCCGCGCTCGACGGTCTCGGCGAAGTGCTGAAAGGACGAGAATGCGATCTGGCTGCCGGCGGCCGGATCGCTCCACACCGTGAAATTGTTCACGCCCGGAAACTGCGCCCCGAGGATGATCTGCTTCTTGGACATGATATTCCTCCGAGCTCAGGCGGCCGCGGCGTAGCGATTGCGGGCGGCGGGCAGGCCGAAGCGGCTGCGCAGATCTCCACCCGAGGGCTGTGCGACGAGCCCCGCGGTGCGAAGAGCAGGCACAAGCGTGTCGACAACAGGCGCGATCTGCCGGTGCGGGTCGGTCAAGATCAGGCGGATGCCCTGTGCTCTCTGCGCCACTGAGGTGTGGGCAGCGGTGACCAGTTCCGCGACATCAGCCACATCGGGCTTCACATGCAGATCGGCGATGACCTTCGGCCCCGTGCCTGGGCCATCACCCTCCAGCTTCGCCACTATTCCGGCAAGGTCGCTCGCGGCCGGCACGAAAACCACGTCGGCAGCGCGGGCGAGCGCCAGATCCGCTTCCGCCGTCCAGCTGGTCGCGACCAAAGGCTGGCCCTGAGGAGGTCTTGGCGTGATGGAGGGCCCCAGCACGCGGAAATCGGCGCCCTGGAAGTCGATATAGTGAAGTTTCTCGCCGTCGACATAGCGCTGGCTCACGACGTCGCGGATGACCGCATCATCCTCCCAACTGTCCCAGAGCCGCCTCACCACCTCGGCCGCAGCGAGCGCGTCGCGGTCGAGAGACGGCGGATCGACCGCCGGAAAGCCCTTCAGCGCGCCGATGGCACGGCCGGCGTCAAGGCTCCGCTGCTGGTCGAGGCGCTGGGCCAGGAGGCCAGCCCTGCCCCCGCTGACATAGTCCAGGGTGGCGATGGCGGTCGAGACATGGAAGGGCTCGAGGACGTTGAGGGGCGCGCCGGCGATGATGCCGATGTCGCGGCTGCGCGGCGCGAGCCAATTGGCCAGAAGGATCGCGTCGAGCCCGTCCCGGCCGGGATCGGCGAAGCGATCTTCCAGGGTCAGGAATTCGGCCGCGCCGTCGAGCCGGCCGATCAGGCCACTCCAGAAGACGCGCCAGTCGGGATCGTCTCCATGGGAACCGGCATGCAGCCCCAAGCCTACTAGGAAAGTCGATTTCTGCGTCATCGTTCGATCCGATCGGGTCGGTGCTCAGGCGGCCGAGGCCAGATAGCTCGCCAGCCGTGCGGAGACCTTCGCCTCCTGCTCGGCCTTGATCGCGGCGACGCGCTTGGTGGCGTCCTCCAGTGACGCAGCCGGCGCGAAGACCGGATAGGTGCCGACCTGCCCCGCCTTTGCCCCGATATGTTTCTCGAACGGCAAGGAGCGGTAGAGGGTGGGATCGACGCTCGTGTCGAAGAGCGGCCGATAGCCCAGGGCGAGGTACAAGGCCGACGCTTCGGGCTGGCGGAAACCGGTGGTCAGATAAGCCCGGGTATAGCCCAGCTCGGCCGCCGCCTCTTCGAGTGCAAGCACGATTTGCCGGGCAAGCCCCTGTCGGCGCAGATCCGGGCGCGTCCAGATGCGCTTGAACTCCGCCGTCTCATCGTCGTGGTTCATGAATGCCCCGCCCGCGATCGTCTCCCTGTCGCGCTGCAAGAGCAGGAAGATGCCGAGCGGCGGCGTAAACGCTTCAGCCGGATAGCGCATGATCTCGGAGCAGGCCCCGCCGGGGCGGCTCGCCGCGCCGTAGCGCCCGTCATATTCCGAGATCAGCCCCTCAAGCAGCGGCTCCGCCGCCGGGTCGAGAGGCGAAGACCGCACAAAGACGTCAGCCATAACATTCTCCGAAATCGCAGCGGTTTGGCTTGCCCGCGACCGCTTGATCGAGCATTCTATTAATTCTATAGACTATTCGAACAACATTCTCTGTCAATGCCTGGCGAGGCCGAATGCCCTATCGACTGAGCTTCCTCGACAAGAGCCCACTGCAGGCGAACGAGGCCGCCGCCGACGCGCTCGCGCGGACGCTCTCGCTGGCAAAAGCGGCGGAAGAGCTCGGTTTCGCGCGGTTCTGGGTCGCGGAGCACCACAACGCGGCGAAGCTGGCGAGCTCGTCGCCCGAGGTGCTGATCAGCTTCCTGCTGGCGCACACCAGCCGCATCAGAATCGGCTCCGGCGGCGTGATGCTCCAGCACTACAGCGCCTATAAAGTCGCCGAGAACTTCAACCTGCTGGCGGCACTCGCGCCGGGGCGCGTGGATATCGGCATCGGCAAGGCGCCGGGCGGGATGCCGCTGTCGACCCATGCCCTGCAGGGAGCCTATGATCCCGCCCGCAAGCCGAGCTTCGACACGCAGCTCGTGGAGCTCGACGGCTTCCTGCGCGAGCACCATGACGGCAGCGACGCCGGCAATCGGCTCGCGGCCTTCCCGGCGCCGGCGCAGCCTCCTGAACGCTTCCTGCTCGGCGCCAGCATCGAGAGCGCGCGGCTCGCCGCCGGTCTCGGCTGGGGTTTCGTCTATCCCGGCCATATCCATGGCGACGAGGCCGCCATGGGTGAAGCCCTGTCGGCCTATCGTGCCGCCGGCGGCACCTCGGCGCTGCTCGCCTTGGGCGTCGTCACCGCCGAGACCGATGATCTGGCCCGCAGCCTCGCGCCCGACACGCGCCGCTTCCGCGTGGATATCGAGAACGGCCAGGGCGTCAACGTCACCAGCCGCGAGCAGGCCCTCGAATACATCCGGCAGACCGGTTCGCGCGAATACCGCATCGAGGAGCGCAGCTCGCTGCTCCTGCGCGGCACGCCGGCACGGATCCATGCCGAGCTGCAGCGACTGCACCGGGCATTCGGAATCGACGAATTCATCGTCGACTGCCCCGTGAATGAAGGCGCATGGCGCCTGAGGACGATCGAGCTTCTCGCGGCCGAGGCTCGCGCCTCGCTGGCCGCCTGAGCCGGCCAAAGGGGTTCGACATCATGATCACGCGAAGAACACTTCTGGGCGGAGCTCCAGGCGGCCTCCGGCACGGCCCTGCCGTTCATCTCCCGCGATCTCGGCGTCATCCATCACCTCACCGACCGCGTGCTGGTGATGAAGGACGGACGCGTCGTGGAGACCGGCGCGGTCGAGACGGTCTTCGCCGCCCCCACGCATAGCTACACCCGCGCTCTGCTCGATGCCGTGCCCGCCCTGCCCTGAGCAGTGCTGGCTACCGCGTCGGATCGCCACCCTCCGTCGATCAACGATCAGGATAAGGACGCTGAGATGTCGCCACCCACCCGCCGCCGCCTCAAGACCCTGATGGGCGCCTCCAACGTCATCGCGGCATCGAACGATGCCGATCCGGCCACCGGGGCGAAGCGCGCCACCGCATTCGCCCGCAGGGCCGAGGCCGAGAAGATCACCGGCCTCTTCACCGCCGACCTGCTGCAGATCGATCCGGCCGGCCTCGCCGGCACCGCCGGGGTGCAGGATCCGCTGATCGCGCTCGCCGCACTGAGCCAGGTCACCTCGCATATCGGCCTCGTGGCGACGGTCTCGACGACGTTCCACCACCCCTACAATCTGGCGCGCCTGATTGGCACGCTGGACCATGCCAGCGGCGGCCGCGCCGCCTGGAACGCGGTCACCTCCTCGGTCGGCGAGGAGAATTTCGGCTTGGACCTGCTCAGCCCCGAGGAGCGCTATGCCCGCGCCGCCGAATTCATCGAGGTCGTGAACGCTCTGTATGATGCGAACGAGAGCGATGCGGTGACGCGCAAGGCTTCCGGCGGACTTGCTCTCGACCCAGCCAAGTTCCATCGCGTCGATTATCGCGGCCGGCACTTCACCGTTCAGGGGCCGCTCAACGTGCCGCCGCTGCCGCAGGGCCGTCCCGTGCAATTCCAGGCCGGCCAGTCTGAAGCCGGCATCAATGTGGGCGCCCGCTATGCCGAGGTTGTCTACACGTCGCAGCCGAAGCTGGAGGGCGCGCTCGCCTTCGTGACCGAGCTGCGGCGGCGCGCCAAAGGCTTCGGGCGCGGCGACAACCTGCCCTTCGTGATGAACTCGTTCCATTCGGTGATCGGGGAATCCGATGCGGACGTCGCCCGGCGCCTGAAGGAGAAGCATGAGCGCATCGATTACGAGCTCGGGCGCCTCAAGCTCGCCGACATGCTGGGCGGCGACATCGATCTCTCGGGCCTGCCGCTCGACAAGCCCCTGCCCGACAGCCTGCTGCCCGAGGTCACCAGCACCAACCGGCGCCGCGGGCGCGTCGAGATCTTCAGCCGCTACGCGAAGCAGGGCCTGACGCTCCGCGAATTGATCATCGAGGCGCAGGAGACGGGGCACTGGTCCGTCGCAGGCACGCCGGAACAATTGGTCGATGCGATCGAGGAGCGCTTCCGTGCCGGGGTGCTGGACGTCCTCACCCTCCACGGGCTCGGCAATCCCGACCAGGAGGACCTTCTCCTGAACGGCCTCCTGCCGGAGCTGCGCCGGCGCGGGCTGATCGACACCGACTATGTCGGAGACGATTTCCGCTCGAACCTGGAGCTGCCTCCCCTCATGCCGGTTGCGGCGGCCGCCTCGCTGGCCCGGAGCGCCTGATCGCTTCAAAGGGAACGGGCCCTCACCCGTTCCCAACACGCCGTATTCGAGATCGTTTTTCTCCACGCCGCGCCGAGGGCAGAACGATCATATTGATAATATGCTGGAACTTGATAGGAAAACTGTACATTCAACATATGGATAGCGCCGGTGCTGACCAACAAGGGCAAATACGGCCTCAAGGCGATCGTGCATCTGGCCCGACTCGAAGCTGGCGAGACCGCGCAGGTCGCCGACGTGGCACAGCGGAACAACATTCCGAAGAAATTCCTCGACGCCATCCTGCTCGATCTGCGCAATGCCGGCATGCTGCGCAGCAAGAAGGGGCCGGGCGGCGGTTATGCCCTGGCCAAACCGGCGCGATCGATCAAGGTCGGCGCCGTGATCCGGGCCCTGGAAGGCCCGATCGCACCGATCGCCTGCGCCAGCCGCTCCGCCTTTCGAGCCTGCGAGGATTGCGGCGACATCGACACCTGCCCGGTGCGTTCGGTGATGAGCGACGTGCGCGATGCCATTGCAGGGATCGTCGACACCACGACGGTGGCAGATCTTGTTCAGCGCTCGATCGCGCACGCGTCGCTTCATGCGGATTACGCAATCTAATTATCTACTAATTATATAGACAATAAAACTGCCGCCGCCTAAAACGCGGCGGCGGCGTCCGGAGCCGCATGAGGATGCGGTCACGAATGAATCAACAGTCTTCCCTTGCCGTGCGCGACATTCACGCTGACGCGTTCAAGGCGGTGATGAGAAACGTCGCGGGTGCCGTGAGCGTCATCACCGCGACCCATGCACAGCGCCGAGCGGGACTGACTGCGACCTCGCTGACGGCGCTTTCCGCGGATCCGCCGACCGTCATCGTCTGCGTCAACCGCAATGCCTCGGCCTGGCCGACGATCGAGGCCGCGGGCCACTTTGCGATCAACGTCCTCGCCGCCCGGCACCAGAGCATCGCGGATCGCTTCGCCGGTCGCGGCGGCTTCAAGGGCGAAGCACGCTTCGATGAAGGTGACTGGGCGCGCCTGGCGACCGGTGCACCGACGCTCGACGGCGCCCTTGCCGTGCTCGATTGCGAGACCGAGGAGGCGATCGAGCGTCACTCGCACACGATCCTGATCGGCCGCATCAAGGCGATCCGGCACGCGCAGGACGAAGGCGCCCTGCTCTACTGGCGCGGCGTCTACGGCAAGCTGGACGAGAGCCTGCAATACGGCGCCGGCATCTAGATCGGCCGCTTCTGCAAGCGCGCGACATTCGAACCGGGCGAGATAACCGTCCTTGAAGCGGGGAGATGGCAGGCAACCGTCCTCTAAACCGGTCCAAATTTGCCAATCCGTTTCATTGACCGAACGCATCGACCGGGTCGATGATCGACGCAGCACGAGGGAGCTGCGCCATGTCCGTCCTCATCGTCCCCGGCCTCCACGATTCCGAGCCCGCACATTGGCAGAGCCGATGGGCCGCCGAGATCGACCAGGCCGAACGCGTCCAGCAGAAGAACTGGCACCAGCCGGACCTCGAATCTTGGATCGAGGCGCTCCATCGGCACGTGCTGCGACGCCCCGGTGCGGTTCTGGTCGGGCATAGCCTCGGCGCCACGCTCATCGCGCATCTGGCGGCCCGCTTTCCCGAACTGCCGATCGGCGGCGCCCTGCTGGTGGCGCCGGCCGATCCCGAGCTGAGAATTTCGAAAGTTCACGGCATCGCCTCGTTCGGCCCGTTGCCGGACGTGCCCTTCCAGTTCCCTGCGATCGTGGTCGCCAGCCGCACCGACCCGTACATGGCAATCGAGCGCGCGCGGATCATCGCCAACATGTGGGACGCCGCCTTCGTCGACCTCGGCGATGCCGGGCACATCAACGTCGCCAGCGGCCATGGCAGCTGGGCCGAAGGGCTGCGTCTGCTCGACCAGCTCCTCTGGCGGCGGAGCGCCGGGCGAGAGCATCAGGCCGTCCGGCCAAGCGCCCTATCCCGGTTGCATTGAAGTCGCTTGTTCACGTCCGCGTCGGACCGGGTTCTGCCGCAGGCTGCGACCTTCTCCCGAAGGCCGGTTTCGAAGACGGTCCTTCTTCCAACGGCACCCGGTCGATGCGGAATATCGTTTGCTGGGCGCCGGGCATGGCACGCGGCCCTGCCCTTCCCTAGCTGAGCAAGACCTTCCCCAGACTTGCCAGCAGGTCCTCCCATGCCATCGCCCCGACAGCTCCATCTCGGCGCCTTCATGCGCCCGGTCAGCATCCATACCGGCGCCTGGCGCTATCCCGGCGCCTATCCGGACGCCAATTTCAACTTCGCCCATCTCAAGCGGTTCGCGCGGAAGCTGGAAGCCGGGAAATTCGACGCCTTCTTCATGGCCGACCACCTGGCCGTACTGAACATGCCGGTCGAGGCCCTGAAGCGCAGCCATACCGTCACTTCGTTCGAGCCGTTCACGCTTCTGTCGGCCCTGGCCGGCGCGACCGAGCGCATCGGCCTCGTCGCCACGGCCTCGACCACCTTCGACGCGCCCTATCATGTCGCCCGGCGCTTCGCCTCGCTCGACCATATCAGCGGCGGGCGCGCCGGCTGGAACATCGTCACCACCTCGAACCCCGACGCCGCCCTCAATTTCGGCCTGACCGAGCACAAGGAGCATGGCGAGCGTTACGACCGGGCACGCGAATTCTACGATGTCGTCACCGGCCTGTGGGATTCCTTCGCCGACGACGCCTTCACCCGCGATCGCGAAAGCGGGCTCTATTTCGACCCCGACAAGATGCATGTGCTCGACCACAAGGGCGAGCATCTCTCGGTGCGCGGTCCGCTCAACATCGCCCGGCCCGTGCAGGGCTGGCCGGTCATCGTTCAGGCGGGAGCATCGGAGGCCGGTCGCCAGCTCGCAGCCGAGACGGCGGAGGCCGTCTTCGCCGCGCACCGCACGCTTGCCGAGGGCCAGGCCTTCTATGCCGACGTCAAGGGGCGGATGGCGAGGTTCGGCCGCGACCCCGATCACCTCAAGATCCTTCCCGGCGTGCTCGTCGTCGTCGGCGACAGCGTCGAGGAAGCCCGCGAGAAGCGCGCCCTGCTCGATTCCTTCGTCCATTACGACAGCGCCATCGCCTCGCTGTCGATCGCGCTAGGCCATGATGCCTCGGGCTTCGATCCGGACGGGCCGCTGCCCGACATCCCCGACACCAATGCCAGCAAGAGCGGGCGCGAGCGCACCATCGCGCTGGCGCGCGACGAGAACCTGACCGTGCGCCAGCTCGCCCAGCGGCTCGGCGGCTATGGCGGGCTCGCCTTCGTCGGTACGCTCGCGACCATCGCAGACGCCATGGAGCAGTGGCTCGTCGAACGCGGCAGCGACGGCTTCAACGTGATGTTCCCGTACCTGCCGGAAGGGCTCGACGATTTCGTCGACAAGGTCGTGCCGGAACTGCAGCGGCGCGGGCTGTTCCGGACGGAATATGCCGGTACCACGCTGCGCGACCATCTCGGCCTGCCGCGCCCGGCCAATCGCTTCTTCCCTGGGTCTTAAGAGTTCGAAGCTGGCACCATCCTGGGGCGACGCGGCCGGGCCCCAGCGCCGTTCCCAGCACACTGCCAGACCGTGAAGGGCGAATTATCCCTTCAGGCTGGCAGCGAAAGCGAATCCTTGCTCCCAGGCGCATGTATTTGAAAATACATTCGATTGACTGAGGGCATGTAGAAAACAATGATTACTCACATCGCCATGGTTGAAATCATGGCGATCGCGGGATTTGTTGGAGCAGCTTGCACCGCGTCACCAATGCTAAGAGCCCGTCCCGAAAGGGTTGAGCGACTGGGGCACTCGTGATTCCAAGGGGTTGTTCAGGCCATCTTGGAGCGAGCGATGTGGACCCCAGCCACTCGCCGGCAGCATAGTCGCGCGGGACTTC
>JAESGN010000182.1_pt1 | contig 127187 bp, 138 predicted proteins | sample 9269731 | NCBI WGS metagenome assembly JAESGN01 (sample SAMN15720683, study PRJNA650826) | algae metagenome | isolation source: Mojavia pulchra JT2-VF2 and co-occurring heterotrophs from desert soil | place: USA: Cadiz Valley, Joshua Tree National Park, CA | collected 1998-06-08
CTCAGAGCCAACGGAAAACCAGGCAAAGTCGCTCTCGTCGCCGTCATGCGTAAAATGATCATCATTCTGAACGCCAGGATGCGAAGTCATGCGGCAACGGTGCTTGACCCCTAACACCGTTGCTTTTCTTTGCGCTTTGCCCATGCGGTTAACCCACCAGCAGCAGCGCCACCAATCCGATCGCACCGACCGCGATCCGCCAATAGGCGAAGGGCGCATAACCGCGCCGTGAAACGAAATCCAGCAGAGACCTGACGACGAAGAGCGCCGAGACGAAGGCGGCGAGGAAGCCGATGGCGATGATCGCGCCGTCGCCAAAGCTCAGGGCGTCCCGGTTCTTGTAGAGATCGAGCGTGAAGGCGCCGACCATGGTCGGCATGGCGAGGAAGAAGGAGAATTCGGCGGCCGAGCGCTTGTCGGCGCCGAGCAGCAGAGCACCGACGATCGTGGCGCCCGAGCGCGATGTGCCGGGGATCATCGCCAGGCACTGAAAAAAGCCGATCTTCAGCGCCAGCGGCAGGGGATACTCGGTGACATCGTGATAGCGGGGCGTCAGCGGCTTGCGGTCGATCCACAAGAGGACGAAACCGCCGAGAATGAGGACCACGCAGATCAGCATCGGCGTCTCGAACAGCACGGTCTTGATGAAATCATGGGCGATCGCGCCGATGACCGCGGCCGGCAGGAAGGCGACGAGCACGGCGCCGACGAAACGACGGCTGGCGGCGCTTGAGGGCAGCGACAGGGCAATCTGCAGAAGCTTGGTGAAATAGACGCTGAGGATCGCGAGGATCGCGCCCAGCTGGATCAGCACCGCAAAGGTGTTGCCCGGCGACTTGAAGCCGAGAAAATGCCCGGCCAGCAGAACATGCGCCGTCGACGACACCGGCACGAATTCGGTCAGTCCCTCGATAAGCCCGAGCACGAGCGCGCTGATAATTGATTGGTCTTCCATGAGGTCTCCGTCAGGGGAAGGCTGTCCGTGATTTGCTTGTATTGCTTTAACCAAGCACCTATAGCTTGGAAGCCGAGATCATGACCAGTCGCCTCTGATAGCGCGGTTTGGCACTTTTAAAAAATCCGAGAATCCGAGTCACAATGCCGACCCTGTACCATCATTCGATGTCCACCGCGTCCCGTTTCATCCGTCTGGTTCTGGCCGAATACGGCTTTCAGGTGGATCTGGTGGAGGAACAGACCTGGGAGAAGCGGAAGGAATTCCTCGCCTTCAACCCGGCCGGCACCCTGCCTGTCTACGTCGATGACAATATGCGCGCTCTCTGTGGCCCGATGATCATTTCCGAATTCATCGACGAGACCCATGGCGTGCTGAAGCGCGACCGACGACTGTTTGCGGAGGACCCGTTTCAGCGCGCAGAGATTCGTCGGCTGGTCGAGTGGTTTCTGCAGAAGATGGAGCAGGATGTGACGAAGCCTCTGGTGCGCGAGCGGGTGCACAAGCTGCTGATCCCCAATGGCCTCGGCGGCGGGGCGCCCGACTCCAAGGTGCTGCGCACGGCACGGGGCAATATCCGCCACCACATGAAGTATCTCACCTGGTTGTCGGGTTCGCGCCAGTGGGTCGCTGGCGAACGATTGAGCTATGGCGACCTGTCGGCTGCCGCCGCGATCTCGGTGCTCGATTATCTCGGCGAGATCGACTGGAACGAATTCGCCGTCGCCAAGGAATGGTACCAGCGGATCAAATCGCGACCGTCGTTCCGGCCGCTGCTGACCGAACGCGTCAGGGGCATCACCCCGGTTTCACACTACGCCGACCTCGATTTCTGACGGCCACGCCATGGACGAGCCGCAGAGCGATCCGAAGATCAGGAAGCGGCGGGAAGACCTGACGCGCTTTCTGCGCGCGGAAGCGCTCACCCAGGGCTTTGATGTCTGTCGTATCACCCTGCCCGACACGATCCCGGAAGCGCCGGCGCGGCTTGAGACGTTCATCGAAGCCGGGCGGCACGGCACCATGGCCTGGATGGAAGAGACAAAGGAGAGGCGCGGCGATCCGCGCGTGCTCTGGTCGGACGTGCGCTCCATCGTGATGTTCGGGATGAATTACGGCCCCGACGAGGATCCGCGCCTGCTGCAGGCGGAAACGGACAAGGCCGCCATCTCCGTCTATGCCCGCAACCGCGACTATCATGATGTGATCAAGGGACGGCTGAAGGAAATCGCCACTCGCTTTGCCGCAAAGGCAGGCGCCGACGTGAAGGTCTTCGTCGATACGGCCCCCGTTATGGAAAAGCCGCTTGCGGCCGCAGCCGGGCTCGGCTGGCAGGGCAAACACACCAATCTCGTCAGCCGCGACTTCGGCTCCTGGCTGTTTCTTGGCAGCCTGTTCACCACGGCCGATCTGGAAATCGACACGTCCGAGCGTGATCACTGCGGCTCGTGTCGGGCCTGTCTCGATGCCTGTCCGACGGATGCCTTCCCAGCCCCATACCAGATCGATGCGCGGCGCTGCATTTCCTATCTCACCATCGAGCACAAGGGGCGGATCGACCCCGCGCTTCGCCCCGCCTTCGGGAACCGGATCTATGGCTGCGACGACTGTCTGGCCGCCTGTCCGTGGAACAAGTTTGCGGCGAGCGCCCGCGAGATGAAGCTCAAGGCGCGCGACGATCTGAAGGCCCCGGAGATTGCCTTCTTCCTGACGCTGGACGATCCGGCCTTCCGCACCTACTTTAGCGGCTCACCGGTGAAGCGCATCGGGCGCGACCGCTTCGTACGCAACGTGCTGATTGCAGCGGGGAATTCCGGGGCTGCCGATCTGGTGCCTGCCTGCGAGGCACTTTTGAACGATGCCTCCGCCGATGTGCGCGGCATGGCAGTCTGGGCCTTGTGGCGGCTTCTGCCTGGGCACGATTTTACGGCTTTGCGGGCGGCGCGCATTGGGGATGAACCGGATGAAACTGTCCGGCTGGAATGGATGATGGAGAGCTGACGCATGCGTATGATGATTTTCGGGGCCGGCTATTCGGGTAAGGCGATCGGCTGGTTGTTGAGCGCTCAGGGCGCCTCTGTCGCCGGCACGACGCGCAGCGCCGAGAAGGCTGCAGCCCTTGAGGCCGCCGGCATCGAGCCTTTCGTCTTCGACGGCGCCAGCCTCTCGCCGGAACTCGAAGCGGCGCTGAAAGACGTCACGCATCTCGTCCAGTCAATCGCGCCAGGGGCAGACGGCGATCCGCTCGTCCGGCTGTTCGGTGCTGAGGGCCTGAAGGCCGCAATGCCAAAGCTGGAATGGGTCTGCTATCTCTCGACCGTGGGGGTTTATGGCGACCACCAGGGCGCCTGGGTCGACGAGACTTCTGAGCTCAAGCCGGTATCGGTACGCTCTGTCGAGCGGGTCGAGGCGGAAGAGGCCTGGCAGGCGCTGACCGACCGCGAGGCGATCCCGCTTGCGATCCTTCGGCTCTCCGGCATCTACGGGCCGGGCCGCAACACCTTCATGAACCTTGCCAATGGCACTGCGCGCCGGCTGGTGAAGAAGGACCAGGTGTTCAACCGCATCCGGGTGGAAGATATTGCTGAGGCGACCGCCTTCCTGGCCGGGCCGCGGACCGGCGGAATCTTCAATGTGACCGACGACGAACCCTGCCCGCCGCAGGATGTCGTTACCGAAGCCGCCCGGCTGATGGGCATGGAGCCACCGTCGGAACAGCCCTTCGAAACGGCCGAACTGACCCCGATGGCGCGCTCCTTCTACGGCGAGAACAAGCGCGTTTCGAATGCCAAGATCAAGGCACTCGGATTCAACTTCAAGTTCCAGAACTACCATGTGTCGCTGGAGGCGTTGCTTGTCTCCGGCACATGGAACCAGAAGGCCTGAGAGACGTTTTTCCGGGTCGAACTTTGCGTGCGGAGGGGCAAAAATGGCTGAAAGACAGGGCCTCAGCCTCTTCCGCAACACAATTTAGGCAGCAAATATGACGCCTGTGGAAAATTTTTCTTTCCTGATTCCGTGAACTGACCATTTCCGAGTCGCGCTGGATTTCCATTCCATGTTTGCCGCTGGAATCAAACAATTTTTCTGAATTCCTTACTATTTGTTAAGGTAAAGATATCGCAATAGTTCATCACGAATATTACCTACTGAAATATTTCGTGATTACCTATTGGCACTTTTTTGCCACTTTTGACCCTGCCTAGCCGTCAGCACGCAACAAAATGCTCGTGTCAACGACTAGGGAAATGAAACTTGACGATCAACCGACGCTCTATTTTCACCGCTGCAACTATAGCTGCACTCTGTGCTTTCGCACCTCATAGTGCAAATGCCAAGTCCTCCTGCGGTGGCGCCTCTTGGTATGCCCTGCATTCGAAGACAGCTTCCGGTGAACGTATGAACCCGGCCAAGATGACGGCAGCCCACAAGAGCCTGCCGTTCGGAACCAAGGTCAAGGTCACCAACGCCCGAAGCGGCAAGAGTGTGGTGGTGCGCATCAATGATCGCGGCCCCTTCATTCGTGGCCGCGTGCTCGACCTCTCCAAGGCAGCAGCCCAGAACATCGGCATGGTTCGTTCCGGCCACGCCAAGGTCTGTTACGAGATTATCGGCTGATCCTGCCTTCCGCCCTGGCGGTGCTTTCGGTTGATCACGGTTAGACGCTTGCTCTTGCCCCTGACAGCCGTTACCACGCACTCTTCTTTCATAGGAGAATGACCATGCGTCTGGGCGGCCGTCTTGCCGGTGCGATCGAAGTCTTGAATGATATCGAGACCCGTCGCCGTCCCGTTGCCGATGCCCTCAAGGATTGGGGGCTGGCCCACCGCTTTGCCGGATCCGGCGACCGTGCGGCGATCGGCAACATCGTCTACGACGCCCTGCGCATGAAACTGTCCCATGCATGGCTGATGGATGATGACAGCGCGCAGGCCCTTGGCTGGGCCGTTCTTCTGCGGCAGTGGGGCATGGAGCTGGAGGCGCTCACAGCCGGCTTCGAAGGCGACAATTTCGCCCCCGCACCTCTCTCTCCCCAGCAGGTCTCGGCCTTTACCTCTCGCGACCTTTCGACCGCCCCGCTTTATGTCCAGGGAGACATTCCGGACTGGGTCCAGCCCGCCTTCGAGGAAGCCTTCGGAGACGATTGGCTTGCGGAAGCCCAGGCGCTCGCCACCCGTCCGACACTCGACCTGCGCGTCAATACGCTGAAGGCCAACAGAGACAAGGTGCTGAAGGCGCTCGACCGATCCGGAGCACAGGCTTCGCCGATCGCCCGCTTCGGCATGCGCATTCCGGCCGGCGAAGGCCCGTCGCGGCTGCCGAACGTCACGGCTGAACTCAGCTTCCAGAAGGGCTGGTTCGAGGTGCAGGACGAGGGATCGCAGATCGTTGCCGATCTCGTCGATCCGCGCGAGGGCCAGCAGGTGCTGGACTTCTGCGCCGGTGGTGGCGGCAAGACGCTCGCCATGGCAGCCGCCATGCAGAACAAAGGCCAGGTGCATGCCTATGACGCCGACCGCAAGCGGCTGGCGCCGATCATCGAGCGGCTGAAGCGGGCCGGCACCCATAACGTCCAGGTGCATGACAGCGCCAAGGCGCTGGAGAGCCTGAAAGAGCGTTTCGACCACGTGCTGGTCGATGCGCCCTGCACCGGCACCGGAACCTGGCGCCGCCGCCCCGACACGAAGTGGCGGCTGACCGAGCGCAACCTGCAGGAACGCGTTTCCCAGCAGACGGAGGCGCTGACGGAAGCTTCCGCCTTCGTCAAGTCAGGCGGCTCGCTGGTCTATGTCACCTGTTCGGTTCTGCCGGACGAAAACGACCGCCAGGTGCAGGCCTTCTGCGAAGCCAACCCCGCCTTCGAAATCGTGCCCGTGGTCGACGACTGGGCGCGCCTGTTCGGCGCTTCGGCCCCCAAGCCGCGCTCGGCCGACGGGAAGACGGTGACACTCAGCCCCGCAAGCATGGATACGGACGGCTTCTTCTTCTGCCGGATGCGCCGCCGCTGAGGCGAATTGACCAACGTCAATTCTGCTTATTTTCTGATACTCGACTGTTTGACACCAGTTTACTTTTGCGCGAAGACAGTGCCGTCCGTTCAAATACGGGGCGCCGTCGCGCCCAAGGGAGACACTATGATCCGCAAATCCGTCCTCGGCGCGTCTTTCGCGCTCCTTGCCGCGTCCGCTGCGATTTTCGCCGGACCAGCCCTTGCCGCACCGTCCGCCAAGGAGGTGCTGACGCATTACTCCGCTCTGGCAGAGGCGAAATTCCAGGATTCGCTCACCACGGCCAAGGCACTGGATGCCGCCATCGACGCCCTGATCGCCAAGCCAAGCGACGAGACCCTGAAGGTCGCCCGCGCCGCCTGGATCGCCGCCCGCGTTCCCTACCAGCAGACCGAAGTCTATCGCTTCGGCAATCCGATCGTTGACGAATGGGAAGGCAAAGTGAATGCCTGGCCTCTCGATGAGGGTCTGATCGACTATGTCGACGCCGGCTACGGCAGCGAGAGTGACGGCAATGCGCTCTATGTCGCCAATGTCATCGCCAACCCGAAGATCAAGATCAACGGCGAACAGGTCGATGCCTCCAAGATCACGCCGGAGTTTCTCGCCAACACGCTGCACGAAGCCGGCGAAGTCGAGGCGAACGTGGCGACCGGCTATCACGCCATCGAATTCCTGCTCTGGGGCCAGGACCTGAACGGCACCGGACCGGGTGCCGGCAACCGCCCCTACACGGACTACGACAAGGCCAATTGCACCAATGGCAATTGCGACCGTCGCGCCGACTACCTGAAGTCCGCTTCCACGCTGCTCGTCCAGGACCTGCAGGAGATGGTCGACGCCTGGGCGCCGGAAGGCGAAGCCACGAAGAACGTACTCGCCGACGAGAAGAAGGGTCTATCGATCATTCTGACCGGCATGGGCTCGCTCTCCTACGGGGAACTCGCCGGCGAACGCATGAAGCTCGGCGTGCTTCTGCACGATCCGGAAGAAGAGCATGACTGCTTTTCGGACAACACCTACAACTCGCACCTGAACGACGCCGTCGGCATCGCTTCGGCCTATTTCGGCGATTACACCCGCGTCGATGGCACCAAGCTGACCGGTCCGTCGCTGTCAGAACTCGTTTCCGCCAAGGATCAGGCGCTCGACGCCGAAATGAAGGCCAAGCTCGAGAAGACTCTGGCTGCAATGAACGCCATGGCAGAGCGCGCCAAGACCACGGAAGCCTATGACCAGATGATCGGCGAAGGCAATGCCGAGGGCAATGCCACCGTGCAGGCCGCCATCGACGGGCTGATCGACCAGACCCAGACCATCCAGCGCGTCATTGCGTCGCTGGATCTCGGCACGATCGAGCTTGAAGGTTCCGACAGCCTTGATAATCCTGGCGCCGTGTTCCAGTAAGAAGCAAAGGCGGGCCGTTCGACCGCGAACGGCCCGATCTCCCCGATGAAAGCTCCGATCGCTCTCGCTGCCGGCCTGGCGCTGCTCATGTCGACAGCGATCCCGCTGAGCGCCGGGGATGCGATCATGCGCAGTGACCTGTCGCCCAAGGACCTTGCCCGTGTGCAGGCGGTGACGAGGCCGACCGACGACTTTTCAAAAGCAGAACCCTTCGAAATCAAGCAGGGCGGAGCGAGCACTTCGCAACACGGCGTTTCCCGCGATGCCTTTTCGCACTTCGCTCCGAACATCACCTTTGCCGAAGAGCAGGATTTCAAGCTCGGTAATGCGCTGTTCACCAAGCTTTGGGTCTCCTCCCCCTCCTCCACGCAGGCTTCAGATGGGCTGGGACCGCTGTTCAATGCGCGGGCCTGCCAGAGCTGTCATCTGAAGGACGGACGCGGTCATCCGCCAGAGGGCGGTTCCGACGCGACCTCGATGTTCCTGCGGCTCTCCCGTGCGCCCACAACCCCGGACAAGCGGGCCAAACTGGAACGGTTGGAGGTGATGAGCCTGCCGGACCCGGTTTATGGCGGGCAGTTGCAGGACCAGGCCGTTCCGGGGCTTTCCGCCGAAGGGCGCATGGTCATCCGCTACGACGAACAGGCCGTTACGCTTGCAGGCGGCGAAACGGTGATGCTGCGCCGACCCACCTATTCGGTCGCCGACCTCGCATATGGCCAGCTCGATCCGACCACGACGCTGTCGCCGCGCATTGCCAATCCGATGATCGGACTAGGACTGATCGAGGCGATTGCGCAGGAGGATATTCGGGCCCTGGCAGACCCGGATGATCTGAACGGCGACGGCATCTCCGGCAAGGCGGCGCGGGCGCGCGATCATCGCACAGGCGAGATCAAGCTCGGCCGCTTCGGCTGGAAGGCGCAGAACGCTAGCGTCCGCGACCAGAGCTCCAGCGCCTTTGCCGGCGATATCGGCATTTCGACGCCGGATGACCCGCGTTCCTTCGGCGATTGCACGCCAGCGCAGACAGCCTGTCTTGCCAGTGCCACAGGCGTGCAGGTGCGGCTGGGCGACACCGAGGCGCCCGATCCAGTGCTCGATCTTATCACCTTTTACGCAAAAAACCTCGCGCCACCTGCCCGTCGGGATGTCGAGGACGCGGAGGTTCTACGCGGCAAACAACAGTTCTACGCGAGCGGCTGCCGTGCCTGCCACACACCCAAATTCGTCACCAGTCGCAAGGCCGATAACAAGGCGCAGGCGTTCCAACTGATCTGGCCGTACTCGGACTTCCTGTTGCATGACATGGGTGAAGGTCTCGCCGACGGGCAGGCCGTGGGCGACGCCACCGGAAGCGAGTGGCGCACACCTCCGCTCTGGGGTATCGGTCTGACAAAATCCGTCAACGGCCACACGTTCTTTCTGCATGACGGGCGCGCCCGTTCCCTCACCGAGGCCATCCTGTGGCATGGCGGGGAAGCGAAGGCGGCCCGGGATCTCTTTGCTGCTTGCGCCCCCCAGGACCGCAAGGCCCTCATCACATTCCTGGAGTCTCTCTGATGCGGACATCCTTCACTCGGATCGCCCTGACCACGCTTCTGGCGCTGCCGCTCCTTGGCCCTACCACCGTGCTGGCGCAGGAAAGCCCCATCACCCCCGGCGTGCTCGACACGACCAAGGTGCCCGGTGTCATGGCCAAGGCCGTCGACGGCTTTATCCGCCCCGGCTATCACCGCTTCCACGACAGCGCAGGGGCGATGTCTTCGGCCATGGGCGCGCTCTGCGCCGCCCCCTCGCAGCTCAACCTCGACGGCGCGCGGACAGCTTTCGGCACCGTAGTCGATGCCTGGTCGCGGATTGAAATCGTGCGCGTTGGGCCGGTGCTCGAAGGCAATCGCTTCGAGCGCATCCTGTTCTTCCCCGATCGCAAGAGTACGGGTCTCAAACAGGTTCAGGCGGCTCTCGCCAAGTCGGACGAGAGTGCGACGTCGATGGAAACGCTGAAGGACAAGAGCGTCGCCATGCAGGGCCTCGGTGCACTCGAATTCGTCCTTTACGGCACCGGCTTCGAAGCGCTTGCCGCCGAGAAGGACGGCTATCGCTGCCGGTATGGTGCTGCCATCGCCGCCAATCTGCAGCGGCTGGGCGGCGAGCTCGCGGTCGAGTGGGATCGGCCCGACGGCATACAGGCCGCCTGGAAAACGTCGGGGCCGAACAATCCGGTCTACCGCGACGAGGCCGAAGCCGCCAAGGAACTGCTGGGCGTGCTCGTGCACGCGGCCGAAACCGTGCGCGACCAGCGGCTTGAGAGCTTCTACAAGGGCGATGCGGCAAAGGCCCTGCCCCGCCAGGCGATCTATTGGCGCTCGGGCAATACCTTCCGCGCGATCACGGCCAATATCGAGGGTATCCGCGATCTGATGAACCAGTCCGGCATGGTCGACCTGCTGGCCGAAGACAATCGTTCCGTGATCAGCTCCACCGATTTCGTCGCACGCTCGCTGTCGCGGGTCTCGGCCGACATCGAACCCGATGTCGCCAAGGCGCTGGAAACACCGGAACAGGTGGCCAAGCTGGACTTCCTGCTGCTCAACAGCCGTGACCTGATCCTGCGGCTCAACAATGATCTCGGCGGCGGGATTGGTCTCGCGGCCGGTTTCTCCTTCTCCGACGGGGATTGAGATGTCGGGACCTTGCCTGATCGATCGGCGGGCTTTCCTGCGCGCCGCCGGGCTGACATTCGTTGCCGGGCTGACGCCCCGCGCCGCCTTCGCGCTCGACAAGACGGATGCAGTCTATGCGTCCGGCCTGAAGCAACCGGATGGCCGGTTTGCGATCGGCCTTATCAGCGAAGCCGGGGACCTCATCGAAGAGATCGCGCTCCCGGGACGCATCCATGGCCTCTGTCACAGTAAGGTCAACGGGCTGTCTGTCGCCTTTGCTCGGAGGCCGGGGACCTTCGCGGTCATCTTCGACACAACACGCCGGGCGGAACCGCAAATCATCGCGGTACCGGAGGGGCGGCACTATTTCGGTCACGGCGCCTTTTCGCCAGATGGACAGCTGTTCTACGCCAGCGAAAACGATTTTGACGCCAATGCCGGCGTGATCGGGATCTATGATTGCCTCTCCGGTTTCCAGCGTATCGGCGAAGTGCCCGCCTACGGAATCGGCACCCATGACATCACGGTCACGGCCGACGGCATGCTCGTGATCGCCAATGGCGGCATCGAGACGCATCCGGATTTCGGCCGCACCAAGCTCAATCTCGACCACATGGATCCGTCGCTGGCACTGGTCGATGCGAAGAGCGGGGATCTGATCCAGAAGCATGCCCTGCCGGCGGAACTGCGCCAGCTCTCCACCCGCCATCTGGATATCGCCGAAGACGGCAAGATCTGGTTTGCCTGCCAATATGAAGGGCCACGCACCGATCGGCCGCCGCTGGTCGGGCATTTCTCCAAGGGCGAGGCGCTAACCTTCGTCTCCCTGCCGGAGGCGACCACCGACAGGCTCGGCAATTATGTCGGCGCCATCGCCGTGAACCGCGCTCAGGGCCTGGTCGGCATAGCCTCACCGAAGAACGGGCTCTGGGCCGTGCTTGACGGTCGCGATGGACGGCTGATTTCGGAAACGGCGCTGCCCGACGCTGCCGGCATCGCGCCGTCGCCGGACAGTTTCGCTGTCTCCTCCTATCGCGGCGAGTTCCTCGACCGGGTGCATCGCGTCGCCTGGGACCAGCATATCGTCCGGCTCTGATCGCGATTCTCGGGCGCATCTGGCAAAGGGCCGCCCCCTGCCCTAGTTACGGTCCATGCGCACCATTCTCACCTATGCCGTCTTCATCATCCTCGTGGTCACCGCCGGGCTTGTCTCCGGCCTCGGCAACATGCCGGGTGACTGGTACGCGACCCTCCAGAAGCCGTTTTTCAACCCGCCCGCCTGGCTGTTCGGTCCTGTCTGGACGACGCTCTATGTGCTGATCGGCATTGCCGGCGCGCGGATCTGGATGCGGGCGCCTAAATCGGCTGCCATGCAGCTGTGGTTTGCCCAGCTTGCCGTCAACGTGTTGTGGTCACCCGCCTTTTTCGGGTTGCAGAATCCGGAACTGGGGCTGGTCGTGATCGCTGGCATGCTGATCACCATCATCGGCTTCATGATCAAGGCCCGGCCGGTCGATCGTATTTCGACGCTGCTTTTCATCCCTTATCTCGCCTGGGTCGCCTTTGCGGGCCTGCTCAATCTCAGCATCGCCTGGCTGAACTGAAAACTCGGTCATGAGCGCTTGCATGCCTTATTCCTGCGTGCCAATTTCGCGCCGAAGGGGCATCAAGCATGACAGAGATCGATCCTGATACCGTCGAGGCGCGCATTCGACACAGTTTTGCGCGCCAGGGCGCGATGGAAACGCTGGGTGCGACACTCTCCAGCATCAGCCAGGGTGTCGTCGAGATCGAGATGGAATTCGATCCGAAACTCACCCAGCAGCACGGTTTCCTGCATGCGGGCGTGATTTCGGCGGCCCTCGATACAGCCTGCAGCTATGCGGCCTATACGGTGGTCGAGCCCGAGGTCTCACTGCTGACCATCGAATTCAAGGTCAATCTGATGTCGCCGGGCCGGGGCGAACGCTTCCTGTTTCGCGGCGAAATCACCAAGCCCGGCTCCAACATCATCGTTGCCGACGGACGCGGCTATGCGCTGACCGATGGCCCGGCGAAACTGATTGCCTCGATGACCAGCACCTTGATGGTGATCCGCGGACGGGAGGGGATTTCCGGATGAGTTATGAGATGAAGTCCATTGCGGGCAGGAACGTGCTCTTCGTCATGGCGGCGGATGCTGAATACGGCGTCTTCCTGCGCACGCGCATTTCGCCGCTGATGACGGGTGTCGGGCCGGTCGAGGCGGCCGTGGTGCTGACGAAAGAGCTTGCCCGGCTGTCCAGTCACGACGATCTTCCGGATCTCGTCGTCTCGTTGGGATCTGCCGGTTCCGCGACGCTCGAACAGGCGGAGATCTACCAGGTATCCTCTGTCTCCTATCGCGACATGGATGCTTCTGCCTTCGGCTTCGAAAAGGGCAAGACGCCCTTCCTAGACCTGCCGGTTGCCGTCGAGCTGCCGCTGCGCATACCCGGCATTCCGACGGCCACGCTCTCGACTGGCGCAAATGTCGTCTCGGGCGCCGCCTATCAGTCGATCGAGGCACAGATGGTCGACATGGAGACCTTCGCCATCCTGCGCGCCTGCCAGAGCTTCGACGTGCCGCTGATCGGCTTGCGCGGCGTCTCGGACGGCCGGCACGACGTCAACCACATCGACGACTGGACGCAATATCTGCACCTGATCGACAAGAAGCTGGCTCTGGCAGTGGACGGGCTGCAGACGGCGCTGGAAGACGGCGTGTTCTGGTTCTGAAGCCACCCGCAGCACTGCGGTGCAAAAAATCCAGGCGTGCCGGGCATTCTGGCATTGAAACCGCGGCCCTTTTTCTTTAAAGGCTCGCCATGACCCAGACAGCACATCAAGACAGCGTCCTCATCGTCGATTTCGGCAGCCAGGTGACACAGCTGATTGCCCGCCGTGTCCGTGAATCCGGCGTCTATTGCGAAATCGTCCCCTTCCAGTCTGCAGAAGACGGCTTCCACCGCCTGAAGCCCAAGGCGATCATCCTGTCGGGCAGCCCCGCTTCCACGCTGGACGAGGGAAGCCCGAGGGCACCGCAGGTGCTGTTCGACAGCGGTCTCCCGATCTTCGGCATCTGCTATGGCCAACAGACCATGTGCGCTCAGCTCGGCGGCCAGGTCGAGGGTGGCCATCACCGCGAATTCGGCCGCGCCTTCCTCGAAGTCGAGCAGGACTGCAAACTCTTCGAAGGTCTCTGGTCGGTCGGCTCGCGTCACCAGGTCTGGATGAGCCATGGCGACCGCGTCACCGCGATCCCGCCGGGCTTCAAGGTGCTTGCCACCTCGTCCAACGCACCCTTCGCCTTCATCGCCGACGAAGCGCGCAAGTATTACGCCGTGCAGTTTCACCCGGAAGTGGTGCACACCCCCGATGGCGCCAAGCTCATCCAGAACTTCGTGCAGAACATCGCCGGCGTGACGGGCGACTGGACCATGCATGCCTATCGCCAGAAGGCAGTCGAGCAGATCCGTGCCCAGGTCGGCGACAAGCGCGTCATCTGCGCGCTGTCAGGCGGCGTCGACTCGTCGGTTGCAGCGCTCCTGATCCACGAGGCGGTCGGCGACCAGCTGACCTGCATCCTCGTCGACCACGGGTTGATGCGCAAGAACGAGGCCGCCGACGTCGTTGCCATGTTCAAGGAACACTACAATCTGCACCTGATCCATGTGGATGCCGTCGACAAGTTCGTCGGCGAGCTGGAAGGCGTGTCCGATCCGGAAACCAAGCGCAAGATCATCGGCCGCCTGTTCATCGAGACCTTCGAGGACGAGGCCAAGAAACTCGGCGGTGCCGATTTCCTCGGCCAGGGCACGCTCTATCCCGACGTCATCGAAAGCGTCTCCTTCACCGGCGGCCCGTCGGTGACGATCAAGAGCCACCACAATGTCGGCGGTTTGCCCGAGCGCATGAAGATGCAGCTCGTCGAACCGTTACGCGAACTGTTCAAGGACGAAGTCCGCGTGCTCGGCAAGGAGCTCGGTCTGCCTGATAGCTTCATCGGCCGTCACCCCTTCCCGGGTCCGGGCCTTGCCATCCGCTGCCCGGGTGGTGTCACCCGCGAAAAGCTCGACATCCTGCGCGAAGCCGACGCCATCTATCTCGACGAGATCCGCAAGGCCGGCCTCTACGACGCGATCTGGCAGGCCTTTGCCGTGCTGCTGCCCGTCCAGACCGTCGGCGTCATGGGCGACGGTCGCACCTATGAATTCGTCTGTGCACTGCGCGCCGTCACCTCGGTCGACGGCATGACCGCCGACTTCTACCACTACGACATGGAATTCCTCGGTCGTGCGGCCACCCGCATCATCAACGAAGTCCGCGGCATCAACCGCGTCGTCTACGACGTGACGTCGAAGCCGCCGGGCACGATCGAGTGGGAGTGAGGCGAGAGCCTAACAGCTGACGGGACAACAAAACGGAGGGCCTTTGCTCTCCGTTTTTCATTCCGTCGATCGATGTCAGAAGCCGAAGGATTGTTGCGCCGGAGGAGCGGGGGTCAGATGCACGCCTTCCAGTTCCAGCATGCGGCGCTTGGAATCCGTGCCGCCAGGCGCCGAAAACCCGCCCAGCTTGCCGCCGGCGGCGAGAACGCGGTGGCATGGAATGATCAGGGGAACCGGATTGCGGGCCATGGCCTGCCCGATATCGCGCGCGCCCTCCGGCGCGAGGCCAAGTTCTCTCGCGATTGTGCCATAGGTCGTGGTTTGCCCCCAGCCGAGGCTGCGTGTGACAGCGTAGATGTTCTGGAAAGCTTCCGTCTGGGCGGACAGGTCGAGCCCCAGATCGGCGAAGACAACCTTCTCGCCGGAGAAATAGCGCCGCGCCAGCGCAATTGCATGCTCGATAGTCGGCGTGGGCTCTGCTTGCCGGGCGTCGCCGAGCCACTTGTCAAAGCGGCCTTCAAGCGCCGCCAGTGTCTCGGCCGGCAGGTGAAAACGCGATATGCCCGCCCCGTTCCAGGCAATGCCGCAGAAACCGAGGGCGCAATCGAAAATGGCATACCGCTGAACGGTCATTCGTCCCCCGCCTCTGCTGCCAGACATGGCACCACAAATGACTTGCGTGAGGGCGAAGAATTGCATCCTGCCGGATTTCAATCAATCCGGCTTTTGACCTCGAAGTAACTTGGCCCTGCCGTAACAAAACGGCGGCCTGAAAATCAATTTGGGTCTGAGGCAGCGTGCTCGGTACAGCGCTTAGCGGATGCGACCGAAAACCTCCGGGTCGATCCCCAGTGTAGTGAGGTCGCGGACGTCCGGCTTGCGGTGGTTCTCGACAGCAGCCGAGGCAGCAACGGCAGCGCCGAAGATTGCAAAAGCGCGGCCAATGCGATTGGTGCGGGTGGCGGTCTTGATGGACATCGCAAAACTCCTTGTGCGTCGCAAGATAGATGTGCCTGAGCTCCGCTTCGCGCAATGCACAACTCGTCAATTCAGCCACGCCGCCATTGCATATCGGCATCCGCCGTCACTGCAACTTGCCAGGCCCGGCGCGGTCTTGCTATCGGTTTGGCCCTGAACAGGAGAATGGCGAATGCCCACCACCATCTACGGCATCAAGAACTGCGACACGATGAAGAAGGCCAGGACCTGGCTCGAAGAGCACAGGTTGGCGCATGACTTTCATGACTACAAAGCCAAGGGCGTGGACGCGGCGACCCTCGATGGTTGGATCGGCAAGGTGGGCTGGGAGGTGTTGCTCAACAAGGCCGGCACGACCTTCAAGAAACTGCCGGACGAACGCAAGGAAGGGCTCGATGCCTCAAAGGCCAAGGCGCTGATGCTAGAGCAGCCGTCAATGATCAAGCGGCCGGTTCTCGATGTCGATGGCGCGCTCGTGATCGGCTTCAAGCCGGAAGTCTACCAGCACACATTCAAGGCTTAAAGCGATGGCGAAGACCACCCGCGCCACGCAGTTTCTCGACAAGGCCGGTGTGGCATACACAGCTGCGACCTACGACTACGACCCGAATGCCGAGCGCATCGGGCTGCAGGCGGCCGAAGCGATCGGCGAACATCCGTCGCGCGTGTTGAAGACGCTGATGGCCGAGCTCGACGGCAAGCCGGTCTGCGTTGTCGTGCCCTCCGACAAGGAGGTGTCTATGAAGAAACTGGCAGCGGCTTTCGGCGGCAAATCCGCAGCGATGATGAAGCCCGCCAATGCCGAAAAGCTGACCGGCTTCGTCGTCGGCGGAATCAGCCCCTTCGGCCAGAAGAAGCAGGTGCCGACCGCAATCGAGATATCGGCCATGGACGAGGCGCTTGTTTACATGAACGGCGGCCAGCGGGGCCTGCAGGTGCGGCTGTCGCCCAAGGATGCACTTCACGCGCTCCAGGCGATTGCGGCGCCGCTCGTCGCTTGACCGACCCCAAGTCTAGACTTCGCCGCCTTTGGGCTTAAGTCTGGGTGAAGCAAAAAAAGATAGGAATGCCGCATGACCCTTCCCGACTATTCCGCCTCCATCGACCCTGTAAAGCTCGACAAGCTCGCCGAGGTGGCGATCAAGGTCGGGTTGCAGTTGCAAAAGGGCCAGGACCTGGTGCTGACCGCCCCGCTCGTCGCCGTGCCGCTTGTGCGGCTGATCACGGCGCACGCCTACAAAGCGGGTGCTTCGACCGTGACGACCTTCTATTCCGACGAGGAGACGACGCTGGCACGCTATCGCCATGGCCACGACGAGAGCTTCGACCGGGCGCCAAACTGGCTCTATGACGGCATGGCCAAGGCCTATGAGAACGGTGCTGCACGCCTCGCGATTTCCGGTGACAATCCGCTGCTGCTCTCGCAGGAAGATCCAGCTAAGGTCGGCCGCGCCAACAAGGCGACCTCCATCGCCTACAAGCCGGCGCTGGAGCATATCTCCAATTTCGACATCAACTGGAACATCTGCTCCTATCCGAACCCGTCCTGGGCGAAGCTCGTCTTCCCTGACCTGCCGATCGAGGACGCCGTGCGTAAACTGGCAGATGCGATCTTTGCAGCGTCCCGCGTCGATCGTGACGACCCGGTGGCGGCCTGGGCCGAGCACAATGCGGAACTGAAGAAGCGTTCGACCTGGCTGAGCGGCGAGCGATTCTCGGCGCTGCATTTCACCGGCCCAGGCACCGACCTGACGGTGGGTCTTGCCGATGGTCATGAATGGCATGGCGGGGCCTCGACCGCGAAAAACGGCGTCACCTGCAATCCGAACATTCCGACGGAGGAAGTCTTCACCACGCCGCATGCGCTGAAGGTGGAGGGCCATGTCTCCTCGACCAAGCCGCTCAGCCACCAGGGCACGCTGATCGACGACATCCAGGTGCGGTTCGAAGGCGGGCGGATCGTCGAGGCCAAGGCGTCTAAGGGCGAGGCGGTGCTCAACAAGGTACTCGATACCGACGAGGGTGCACGGCGTCTTGGCGAAGTGGCTTTGGTGCCGCATTCCTCGCCGATCTCTGCGTCCGGCGTGCTCTTTTACAACACGCTGTTCGACGAGAATGCGTCCTGCCATATCGCGCTTGGCCAGTGCTATTCGAAGTGCTTCCTCAATGGCGCCTCGCTGAGCCAGGACCAGATCAAGGCGCAAGGCGGAAACTCTTCGCTGATCCACATCGACTGGATGATCGGCTCCGACAAGGTCGACATCGACGGCATTCGCGCCGATGGCTCGAAGGTGCCGGTCATGCGCAAGGGTGAGTGGGCCTGAGCCCCCCGCTCGAAGTACCCAGGCAACAAAAAACCCCGTCCTGTCGCCAGGGCGGGGTTTTGCTTTTGAGGCTTCGCGATTTCAGCGATAATAGACGATCTTGCCACCGTTCATTGCCGTCTGAACCCACAATACATTGCGGGTCGCAATCTTGCGGGTCTTCAGTGCGGCCGAGAGGTGTGCGTCCTCTGTCACTTGAGCCTGTGCCATGCGCAGGCTGTTGCCGGTCGGCAAGACCACCTGCAAAGGCAGATCGTCGCGATCGTCACGGTCGCCCCGACCGCCGCTTCCCACGACACGAACCGCTCTGACATTGTCATCGTAGTGCTTGCCGAACAGGATCTCTTGCGGCGTGAGTTTCTGGACCTCGACATAGTTTCCAGCCTGCGCGGAAGCGGCGCCGAGTGTTGCGGCCATGGCGATGGCAAGCACAGCATTCTTCATCATGATCTTTCTCCTTGATCGACCGGATGCCTAGGAGGCCATTCGGGTGTCAGGGATCATGTGGTCATGCGATAGGCGGATTTCCAGCACAATCACGCCAGGGTGATCGATTGCGCGCAATTCATTCTACGCCCACCGGTCCTGGCCGTGGTGCGGTCTAGTACCCAGCCACTAATCGAGTGGCTACGGCAAGCGTCGTGCGGGTCGGCATTGTCCGGCCCGAACGTGCTTGCGGGCGATCAGCCCTGGCGCGCCTTGCGGGCGGCGTAGCGGCGGTCGCGTTCGGCCTTACGGGCCGCTTCGTCTTCGATCACGCGGGAAATGCGACCGTTCTCGGCGGCTTCTCGTGCTTCGATTTCGGCGCGGGCAGCAGCAGCGGTGGCGGCCTGGCGCTCTTCGGCTTCGGCTGCAGCACGGGCCTTTTCTTCCGCCTTCAGACGGTCACGTTCGGCATGGCGCTGTTCGCGGGCAGCGGCCATCGCGAGGCGCTCTGCCTGGCGTGCTTCGTTCATTGGTTCGGCGGCTTCCTTGGCAGCCTTGTAGGCCTGCAATTGTGCAGCCTTGGCTTCAGCGGCAGTGCCGCGGCGTTCGGAAAGTCCGTTGTCTCTGGTAAACTTCAAGTTCTGCTCCAGTCGGTGTCTCAGGGGAGTTCAGGTTTTTTGCGCGCGCTTGGCGAGCAGGGCGGCCGTCACGCTTTCGCGGTCGTGGCGTTCCTTGGCGAGGCGGGCCTCACGCAGACGCAGGGTCTTTTCATCACGCGCAGCGGTGATCGAATCCAGTTCATCGATCGCGCGACCGCGGGCGAGAAACTGCGATTGCGTCTTGGCAAAAGCGGCTTCTGCATTCTGACGCGATTTGGTGAGATTTTCGGTCATTGTGGTCTCCTTCGGAGGATTACCCGCAACGGGGTAATAAAAAAGGCCAGGCGCGTTGCCTGACCTTCCGTGGGATCGTGCTCTCGACAGTGCCAGTACATCCGTGGTCAAGGGAAAGCAGATCCCTGATGTATCAGGCTGCCTGCAGGTTGCAGGCCGACATCTTGCCCGACTTGTTGTCGCGCTCCATGTCGTAAGCGATCTTCTGGCCTTCGACGATTTCGCGCATGCCAGCGCGTTCGACAGCCGAGATGTGGACGAATGCGTCCGGGCCGCCGTTGTCAGGCTGAATGAAGCCGAAGCCCTTGGTGGAATTGAACCATTTTACTGTGCCAGTGGTCATAACGAACCCTTTCGTAGCGCATAGATTTTCCCCAGCGCGACTGCGCTGCGGACAGGATAACGATTTTTGAAAGGAAGTTTCGCTCAAAGCGCTGAAGCGCGGTAACCAAAGCCAGACAAACAAATATCGACAAGGCAGATATATGTGAAACATGCTGCAAAGTCAACCGAAAGTCGAAATTGCTAAAAATTCTTCGAAAGATCGACGGTTTTCTCTCATGAAAACAAGGGATCCGGTCACGACAATTTTTTAGTTTTCCCAGATCTATTTGACTCTCCGCATCGAGATGACATGAAATATTGTCGGTATTTTCCAACAATCAGGGGCAAACACTCGCGGCAGCCGTCATCGGCTGCGGCAATGGCCTTATGGCCGCAATGCGTCTGCGCCAGCCGCGGCTCAGAATAGGGTGCCCTGACCCGTAGGAGTATCGGGCTTCTTTGCCGGTCGCGGTTGGGCCTGGGGCCTTGCGGTCGCCGTGGGCTCCACGCCCTCCCCGGCCACAGCCTTGACGCGGCCATCGGCGAACTGGATGTCGATCCCCTGCCCGTGGGCAACAGCACTCGCCCGCGTCACCGGACGGTCATCTGCATCCCGGATCACGGCATAGCCGCGCGCGAGCACATTGGTGTAGGACAGCGATTGCAGCACGCGATCCTGGGCAATCAGTGCCTGGCGGGCGCGGCGGAGATCACCGACAACGGCGGTGTCTGCCCGGCGCCCGAGACCTTCGAGCCGGTCACGCGCCCGCTCCGTCATGGCCTTCAGTCGAGCGGGGACCGCATTCAACGTCGCGTCGAAACGGTCGAGGCGCGCCTTGTTGCGGTCGAGCAACCGTTCGATGATGCGCTCGGCCAGCGCCGATCGCTCCGCCAGTCGCTGACGGCGCTCGACGAGGCGACGGGCTAACATCTCCGGTGACAGCTTTGCGGCCGCCCGTTCGTAACTGCGGCGCTTGTTCATCGTATTGAGTTCGAGGCTTCGGCCAAGGCCTGCGGCAGCCTCGTCGAAGCGGCGGCGCGGCAAAGCGAGCAGCTGGTCGAGCGATGGCAGGGCGCGGACGAGCGCGCGCAGGTTCTGGCGTCTAAAGTCCATCTGCCGGTTCATGGCGCCCGACAGGCGGGCTGAGAACGCGGCGATCTGGGCCTCCAGATCGGCCTTTACGGGGACCGCCATTTCGGCAGCGCCCGTCGGCGTCGGCGCGCGCACATCGGCGGCGTAGTCGATCAGAGTCCAGTCGGTTTCGTGGCCGACGGCCGAAATCAGCGGGATGTCGCTTGCGGCGGCCGCCCGAACGACCGCTTCATCGTTGAAGCTCCACAGATCTTCCAGGCTGCCGCCGCCACGCGCCACGATCAGCACGTCGGGGCGCGGCATCTCACCGCCCGGTGCAAACGCGTTGAAGCCCCTGATGGCATTGGCCACCTCGTCGCCCGAGCCTTCCCCCTGCACCTTGACCGGCCAGACCAGCACATGGACCGGGAAGCGATCAGAGATGCGATGCAGGATATCGCGGATGACGGCGCCGGTCGGCGAGGTCACGACGCCGATCACTTTCGGCAAGAAGGGCAGCAACTGCTTGGCAGCGGGATCGAACAAGCCTTCTGCCGTGAAGCGGCGTTTGCGCTCCTCGATCAGCGCCATCAGCGCACCGGCACCGGCCGGTTCCATCTGCTCGATGACGATCTGGTATTTCGACGAGCCGGGGAAAGTGGTGATGCGACCGGTCGCTATCACTTCCATGCCCTCTTCCGGGCGATATTTCAGCTTCGAAAACGAGCCCTTCCAGACCACGGCATCGATCCGGGCCTTGTCGTCCTTCAGCGAGAAATAGGCATGACCGGAAGAATGCGGGCCGCGATAGCCGGAGATTTCGCCGCGCACACGGACATGGTCGAAGGCGGTTTCGATGGTGCGCTTGATCGAGCCCGAGAGTTCCGAAACGGAAAACTCGGTCAGGTTTGTCGGCGAATCGCTGTCGAAGAAATTGCTCATGCCCCTTAGCTAGCGGAAAAATCGGCCGAGATCAGCCCGTACTGCTGCCACCGTCAAGCTTTTCCCGGCTATGATCCGGGCAGGTTCACCGTGAAGATCTTCATACCCGACGGGCCCTCTATCGGAACCGGAGTGAGATAATCGGGCACGTTTCCCTTGAGCAATTGGGCGTAGAGACCGTCCGGTTTCATCTGGGCGATCTTCTCGGTTTGCAGGTATTCGGGGCAGAAGGCGAGGATGCCGACACCCGCGCCGCGCAGGAAGGCGGCGGCCTCTTCAGGCTCAGCAAGCCCGATATGCAATTCGGTCAGCATGCCGCCCTGGTTGCGATGATAGGGACCGGTCAGCGCTCTGTGTTTTGTGAAGCGGAGGATTTCAGGGCCGATGTCGGACGAGGCTGCAACCGTCGTCGGCGGCAGCTTGGCCAGTGCCTCGTAGGACGCGGGCATGTCGCAGTCTTTTGTCGTCTCTTGTGCCACGGCGGCCGGGCCCAGCAGCGATTTCATCCGGTTGGTCACACCGGCCGTGCCTTCGACGAAAAAGACTCCGCCGATAATCCAGACGCTCGGCACCGAGAGGATCGCGGCCAGCGCGAAGACAAGACCAGCACCGAAATGTTCCGGCTGGTCATGGGTCTTCCGGCGCAGGTCGGAGATCAGCAGCGCCAGTGGCAGGATGGCGAACAGGTTGGAGAAGGTGGCACCGCGTACCTGCACCAGGGCAACGAGATAGCTTACCGCCAGCAGCGCCAGCATGATGACGTGGCGGCGCATGCCGTCACGCGCCACGATCCGGAACAGGCAGACCGCGATGGCGAAGAAGCCGACGGCATAAAAGCCGCCGAAGCTTTCCGGATCGACCGCCAATTCCTGGCGGAAAGACTGGGCCTCGACCACGCTGTCGAGCCAGAGCGTATGCAAGAGCGGATCGAGTTCGTTCAGCGGGTTTTGCAGGCATTGCGGCGCGATCACCACGGCGGTCGCCAGAACCAGCGCACCGATGATCAGGATCGCGGCGACACGAAGACGAATACCAAACCGGTTGCCCAGATATGTCACGCCAAACAGGGCAGCAGAACCGATGCCGACGATCGCATAGAAACCGATAGACAGGCTGTCGCAGGTGACGGCGCCATAGCGGGCGGGCGGAACCGTGGCAAAAAACAGGGCGGAGAGAGACAGAAGCAGGGTCAGCGAGAAGCTGCGTGCCGCCATGGCGAAGACTGCACCTTCGGCAACCCAGAGAAGGCCGACCAGGGCGCAGACGACGGCGACCAGTGGTGTGGTTTCTGCGCCGATAGCCAATGCCAGCGCGGCGGCCAGTCCCGCCACGGCATAGCTCAACCGACCCCGTTGCGGATCGAGCAGGCCCGCTGCCATGATCGCAGCCAGCACCAACTGGACATTGTGGTGATCGATGGCACCCGGCAGGAAGCGATTGCCGGTAACGCAGAACACGGCTGTCAACATCAACACGACATGCATCGTCACGTCGGTGCCGATCCGGCGGGCAGCCACGGCCATGGCTCCCATCAGCGGCACGACGAGGGAAAACGGCCAGACCAACAATGCGAGCGCCTCTGCCTGTTCACCCGGCACAACATGGGAGAAGAGCCGGATCAGAAGGGCGATAGGCAGATCGATCAGGCGCGACCAATGCATCAGCGTGCCGTCCGCCAGGCCCAGCCGATACTGCATGAGATCGAACCAGGACTGGCCGGCGAGCAGGTCGCGGACCTCGACGAGGCGCATCACGTCGTCATTGTCGATGCCGACATAGTCGGTGGCTGCGGGCAGGTTGAGCAATGCGATCGTCGCGATGGCCACGAGACTGTAGAAGCCAATCCACAAGGGGAACGATCCCCGCTGTTGCAGCCGGCCGGAGGCCTGTGCGGACACGTCAACCATGGATTCCCCGCTTCTTGAAAGATCCGGCGCATCGACTGACTCGGAGCCGTCTCTCGAAGATGATACGCGGGCGAAACCTAGCCTTAACCTTCTCAAGAAATAGTAAAGCGAGATGGGACCATAAGGGTCTCGAAGCTTCGACAGGTAATCCCATGAGTGGTCCGGCCACCAATGCTCCCGACATCGCCGTGCTGCTGCCGTGCTACAACGAGGCAGCAACGATCGGCCAGGTGGTACGCGATTTCCGCGCGGCCCTGCCGGAGGCACGGATCTACGTCTACGACAACAATTCGACCGACAGCACGGCGTTGACCGCCATGCTAGCAGGCGCGACCGTCGTGCGCGAACGGCGCCAGGGCAAGGGCCACGTGGTGCGCCGGATGTTCTGCGACATCGATGCCGATATCTACATCATGGCCGATGGTGACGGTACCTACGGGCCTGCCGATGCGGAGGAGCTGATCCGCACGCTGATCACCGAACGGGTCGACATGGTGGTCGGAACGCGGCGCGGCGTGCACGACGATGCCGGGCGCCAGGGCCATGCCTTCGGCAACCGGCTGTTCAATGGGCTCTATCGCCTGCTGTTCGGCAACGACTTCACCGACATTCTCTCAGGCTACCGCGCTTTCTCCCGCCGCTATGTCAAGAGTTTCCCTGCCGTCTCCGCCGGCTTCGAGATCGAGACGGAGATGTCGGTGCATGCCTCGCGTCTGAAGCTCCCGGTCTGCGAAATCGAGCTCGACTACGGTCGCCGGCCGGAGGGCTCGCATTCCAAGCTCTCGACCTTCAAGGATGGCTTCAAGATCCTCTGGATGTTCGCCATGCTGATGAAGGAGACACGACCCTTCGCCTTCTTCGGGCTAATTTCCGCCGGCCTGATGACGGTCAGCGTTGTCGCCATGATGCCCGTTCTCTACGAATTCTTCACCACCGGCCTCGTCTCGCGCATGCCAACCTGGATTGGCGCGATGGCCTTGATGATGATGTCCTTCCTGTCGTTCACGGCAGCGCTGATCCTCGATTCCGTCGCAAGGTCACGAGCTGAACAATTGCGGATCCACTACCTGACCCTGCCGGCATTGCAACGCTCGGCATCAGCGCCGAAAGCGATGGCTGAAACTGCTCCAGCCAAAACAGGCCGCACGGCCCGTGCGGCTGCGAAGGGCGACGCCTCGCGGGCGGCATGAAGAAGTTCCTGCGCTTCGTCGTCGTCGGCGCAACCGGCTTCCTGGTCGATGCCGGTGCGCTGTGGCTGCTGCTGACCTACACACCCCTCGGGCCGCTTCCGGCGCGCGCAATCGCCATCGCGCTCGCGATGACCGCGACATGGCTGTTGAACCGACACTTCACCTTCGGCGCCTCGCGCCGGTCCATCGTGGTCGAGGGCTTTCGCTACGGCTTCATCGGGCTCATAACGTCAGTGGTCAATTACGGGATCTATGCCGGGCTCCTCATCATGGCGCCCCTGCTCAGCCCTTATGCCGCCCTCGTCTTCGCCTCGATCGCGGCCATGCTGTTCAGCTTCTTCGGCTATTCGCGCTATGTCTTTCGCCGCTGAAAGGAAAGGGCCGGCTTACACCGGCTCCCAACCATCCTTGTCGGCCGCGCGGTAAATCGCGTCGATCAGCTTCTGGTTCGCCTTCGAACTTTCCAGCGTCACCACTTCGCCGGTCGTGCCGGCAACGGCGCGGGCAAAGGCTTCCGCCTCCAGCTTGTACTGGCGGCTGTCGGGGAAACGGAAGATCTGCGAGACATTGTGGCCACGATTGGTCAGCTCCACCTCTTCGGCGCCCCAGCGGTCGGCATTGAAGGGTGACTTCACCTCAATGAAACCATCCGTGCCGTGGAACACCATCAGCTGACGGTTGGCCATCTGGGTCGAGACATAGAAGTTCAGTTCGAAACCGCCAAAATCCGCTTTCACGCTCGAATAGATATCCGTGCCGAATTCCGGATCGCGCTCGATGGTCGACTGGACCCGGACCGGCTCCTTGCCCGTGACGAAGCGTGTGGTGATGGTCGGGTAGACGCCGATATCCGGCAGGGCGCCACCGCCAAGCTCCGGAATGTTGCGCATATTGCCGGGGTCGCGGTTGAAGTAGGTGAACGAGCCCTGCACCATCTTCAGCGTGCCGATCGCGCCTTCAGACAAGAGTTCGCGCACCTTCAGCCAGACCGGCGCGTAAGTGACCATATACGCTTCCGTCACCAGCACCTTGTTGCGGTCGCGGGCTTCGATGATCCCATCGATCTCGTCGGCTTTCAGCGCGATCGGCTTTTCGCAGAGCACGTGTTTGCCGGCATTTGCAGCCTTGATCGCCCATTCGACATGCTGGCTGGTCGGCAGCGGAATATAGACCGCATCGATCGCATCGGAAGCCAGCATCTCCTCATAGGAGCCGAAGGCATGCGGCACGGAAAAGCGGTCGGCCATCTCGCGCGCACGGGCCAGATCGCGGCTGGCAATCGCCGCGACGACGGCATTTTCCGCATCCTGGATTGCGGGCACGACGAGTTCGCGGCCGATCTTGGCCGTCGACAAAATTCCAAAACGCAGCATGAGAAACCTCCTCCAAAATGTCGGCGGGACCTTAGGGGAAGGCGGGTTGTTGCGCAACGGATTGCGGACCCCCAACTGAAAACGGCACCACATTGAGCTGGCCGAAAATGTCCTCCTTTCGTCCATCACGAGACTTTTTTGCTACTTTGCAGCCGATATGATCGGGTATCGAAACAAGTCCTGGAGACTAAAAATGTCCGATATGCGAACCGCACTGCTTGTCATCGACGTCCAGCAATCCTTTCGTCAGCGCCCCTACTGGCAGGAAGATGCCGTTGCTGACTTCATGTCAAAGCAGCAGCGCCTGATCGACGGGGCGAAAATCGCCGGAATTCCCATCGTGCAGATCCTGCACACCGACAATGACGAGGCCTTCGATCTGGACAGCGGCTACGTGCGGACCCTGGACGGGATCGAGATCGTGCCTGATGTCGTCTTTCATAAAATGCGGCACTCCGCTTTCGTCGGCACGGGCCTGTCCGTCTTCCTGACGGAGCATGGCATCAACAGGCTGATCGTCTCCGGCATCCGCACCGAGCAGTGCTGCGAAACCACCACGCGGCATGGCTCGGATCTGGGCTACCGTGTCGACTTCGTCAGTGAGGCGACGTTGACCTTTCCGATGACGCATGCCTCCGGCCAAAGCTTCAGCGTTGATGATATCCGCACCCGCACTGAACTCATGCTTGCAGGACGCTTCGCGCGGATCGTGACCGTCGAACAGGCGCTGGCATCGGAGGCGCTGAAAGCGGCATGACAGCAACCACGTTGCCCTCCCGTCGGATCATCCCCGTCTACACGATCCTGCCGCCGCACACGCTGCTGCTGGATGTCGCCGGGCCGCTTGAGGTGCTGCGCTACGCCAATTTGGAACAGGCCGAGATCCTGTTCGACTGTCATTATCTCAGCACGGAACCGGAGCAGGTGACATCCATCGGCCTTGCCGTAACAGGGCTTGAAGCCCTGCCTGACCGCCTGCCGGATGGGGCTCATGTGATCATCTCCGGCAGCCTGTCACGCTTCAACAGCGAGCGCGAGACCCAGATCGAGCGCGCCCGGATCACCGCCTGGCTGCGCCGGACCATCCGCCCCGGCATGACCCTTGTAACGATCTGCTCGGGCGCGCTGCTGGCGGCCGAGGCCGGTCTCTTCGACGGTCATGATTGCACCACCCATGCCGATTGCATAACCGCCCTGCGCCAAGCCTCGCCGCTCGCCCGGGTTCTCGAAAACCGTCTTTATGTCGAGGATGGCGAACGTCTGTCGAGTGCCGGCATCTCGACCGGAACAGACCTGATGCTTCACCTCGTCGGCCGCCTGACAAACCCTGGCGTTGCGCTCAAGATCGCCCGCAACATGGTCGTCTATATGCGCCGCAGTGGCAATGACCCGCAGCTCTCACCCTGGCTTTCCGGCCGCAATCACCTGCATCCGTCCATCCACCGCGTGCAGGATGCCATTATGGCCGATCCGGGGCGCGATTGGTCTCTCGCCACCCTCGCTGCCCTCGCCTGCCTCAGTGAGCGGCATCTGTCCCGGCTCTTCCGCGAATATTCCGCGATGTCGGTCATCGACTATATCAACCTGATGCGGGTGACCCTGGCCCAAGAGATCCTCAACCAATCACGCCTCGACATGGAGACCGTCGCCCAGCGCGCCGGATTTTCGTCGACGCGGCATCTGCGGCGGGTCTGGGCGCAACATCACGATGGACCGCCCAGCCACTACCGGGGCCATGTCGCCGGCTGAGTTTTTGCCACCCGCAGCCATCAATGTTTTTCACTGGTGCATCATCTGGTCGCTGGGTAGCGTCTACCCACTTGATCCCTTGGGCCGTCGACGCCCCCCAATCGACGCCAATTCCAGACGGAACACCCATGCAAAAACGCCTCCTCGGCCGCACCGGCCTTTCCATCGCACCCGTTGTCTTCGGCGGCAATGTCTTCGGCTGGACGGCCGATGAGGCGATCTCCTTCGCCCTGCTCGACCGCTTCGTCGAGGCCGGTTTCAACACGATCGACACAGCGGACGTCTATTCTTCCTGGGTCGACGGCCATGTCGGCGGCGAAAGCGAGACGATCATCGGCAAGTGGTTAGCCCGCGGCCATGTCCGGCGCGAGGACGTGGTCATCGTCACCAAGGTCGGCTTCGACAGCCAGGGCAGAAAAACCGGACTTTCTCCAGACTGGATCACGCAGGCTGTCGAGGCTTCATTGAAGCGGCTCGGCACCGACCACATCGACCTCTATCTCGCCCATAAGCCGGACGAGGAAACGCCGATCGATTCGACCCTCGAAGCCTTTTCCCGTCTGAAGGACGCGGGCAAGGTGCGCTCCATCGGCTGCTCGAATTATGATGCAGGACAGCTGAAAGCAAGCCTCAAGGCTGCGGCGAAGGCCGGATTGCCGCGTTTCGACGTGCTGCAGCCTGAATACAATCTTTATACCCGCGACCGCTTCGAAGGGCCGATCCGCGACCTCTGCCTTACGGAAGACATCGGCGTCATCAGCTATTACGCGCTCGCCTCCGGCTTCCTCACCGGCAAATATCGTCAGGCCTCGGATACCGTCGGCAGGGCGCGCGGCGAGGACATGGGGGATTATCTCAACCCGCGCGGCCTCCGTATCCTTGACGCGCTTGATGCCGTCGCTGCCGACACCAAGACCAGCCCAGCAACCGTGGCCATCGCCTGGCTCGCGGCACAGCCTGCAATCACAGCCCCGATCGCCTCGGCCACGAGCCTCGGGCAGCTCGACAGCCTGATCGCCGCCGGTCAGCTTACACTGACGGAAACGCAGATTTCTCAGCTGAACGAGTCGAGTGCATGAGCACGTTCGCAACCGTCATTCGTGACACCGTCGCCGCCGATGAAGCTGCCTGGCGCGGTCTCTGGGCGCAGTATCTCACCTTCTACAAGGTGGACCTGCCCGAGGACGTCACGGCTCATACCTGGGCCCGCATCCTCGACCCATCCTCGCGGGTTGCCATGCGCGTGGCGGAGGTCGACGGGGTGCTGGCAGGTTTCGCCATCCACCATTTCCACGATTCCACCTGGGTGAAGACGCCGGATTGTTATCTGGAAGACCTGTTCCTCGATGCCACATTTCGCGGCCGAGGCATCGGGCGCGCGTTGATCGACGATCTGATCGCGATAACCAAGGCAAAAGGCTGGTCGCGGCTTTACTGGCACACCGACCGGGGCAACGAGACGGCGCGCAAGCTCTACGACACATATGCCCCGGAAGACGGCCATGTGCGCTATCGGCTGAAATTCGTCTGATCCCGCTTACCTACGCCAGCGGAAAAAATCGATGAAGGCCCGCAGTGCCGGGCGCATCTGACGTCGCGTCGGATAATAGATCGAAAAGCCGTCGAAGGGGGGACACCAGTCCTCCAGCACCCGGATGAGGCGCCCCTCTTCGATGTCCTCGTGGACGCGGGCATCGAAAATATAGGCAAGTCCGGCCCCGTCGAGGGCGGCGCGGCGCATCAGGGTCTGGTCGGAGAGGATCAGGCCGCCACGGACATCGACGGAAATCGAACGGCCATCCTTTTCGAATTCCCAGCGATAGATCAGGCCGCTGGAGAAGCGCCGACGAATGCAGATATGCGCTGCCAGATCACGCGGATGCACCGGTCTGACATGTTCGTCGAAATAGCCTGGCGCGCCGACAACCGCGCCGCGCCACGGTCCGCTTACACGTACAGCGACCATATCGGCTTCCAGGTGTTCGCCGAGACGCAGGCCGGCGTCAAAACCCTGCTCCACGATATCCTGGAAGCGATCGTCCGTGACGATCTCCAGTTCGATCTCGGGATGGAGGCGGGAAAACTCGCCGAGCCGGGGCGCGATCACGTCCCGAGCCGCCAAAAGCGGCATGGTGATGCGCAAGGGGCCGGCAGGGCGTCCGCGCCCATCCGAAAGTGCCGTAATCGCGGCCTCGATGTCGCCGAGCGCCGGAGCCAGGACGTCCAGAAGCCGGCGGCCCTCTTCAGTTGGAGCGGCGCTGCGGGTGGTGCGCGCCATTAGCCGAAGGCCAAGACTGCTTTCAAGCGCCGCGACCGCATGACTGACGGCAGAGGGCGCGATGCCGAGTTCGCTGGCTGCCGCGCGAAAACTGCCATGTTGTGCCACCGATACCAGCACGGCCAGTTGTGAAAGTTGGGTCCTGTTCATTGTTCCAAATGATAGAACAACCTATCGTCGATTGCACCTATTTTCCGATCTTATTCTCTGCCCTAGATTACCTTCATGCCCTGTGGCGATCCAAGTCGTCATGCTAGGCTGCCGTTTCAAATTCACGCCTCAAGGAGGCCATCATGCAGACCCGTCATCTCGGTTCCCTCACCCCTTCCGCCCTCGGCCTTGGTTGCATGGGCATGAGCCATGCCTATGGCACCAATATTGACGAAGCCTCCGCTCAGGCCCTGATCGACCGCGCCATAGACCTCGGCGTCACCTTCTTCGACACGGCGGAAGTCTATGGTCCCTTCACCAATGAAGAACTGGTCGGCAAAACGCTGCGCCGGCATCGTGAGAAGGTGCTGATCGCGACCAAATTCGGCTTCACCATCGGCGATGAGGCCAAGGCCGCGCGCCCCTCCGGCCTCGACAGCCGGCCGGACCACCTGCGCGCCGTAGCGGACGCCTCCCTCAAACGGCTCGGCGTCGAGGTGATCGACCTCTTCTACCAGCACCGCGTCGATCCTGATGTGCCGATCGAAGAGACGGTCGGCGCCATGGCGGAACTGGTGCAGGCAGGCAAAGTGAAGGCGCTTGGCCTGTCGGAGGCGAGTGCCGCGACGCTGCGTCGTGCCCATGCTATCCACCCGATCGCCGCCATCCAGAGCGAATATTCGCTCTGGACGCGCGATCCGGAAACCAATGGCGTCTTCGACACCTGCCGCGAGCTCGGCATCGGCTTCGTGCCGTTTTCACCGCTCGGACGCGGCATGCTGACAGGGGCTCTGAAGGATCTCGGCAAGCTCGGCGCGAACGACTTCCGCCGAGGCCTGCCACGCTTCGACCAGGAAAATTTCGATGCCAATCTGGCGCTGGTCACGGCGCTGGAAGCGATGGCCGCCGACAAGGGCGTCACCGCCGGCCAGCTGGCGCTGGCCTGGGTGCTGGCTCAGGGTGATTTCATCGTGCCGATCCCCGGCACGACGAAGATCGCCAACCTGGAGAGCAATGTCGCTGCAACGGACATCCTGCTGTCGCCGGAAGATCTTGATACGCTCGGCGCCATCGTTGCCCCCGACAAGGTGGCCGGCGCCCGCTACAATGAGTCGATGGCGAAGATGGCGGGGCGATAAGTCGGCAGACAGGGGCGGGGGCGGCGCGTCAAGCCTCCCCTGCCTCTCCGGTCATCCAGTGCGAATTTTGCATCGCCGCCCCCCTCATCTCCCGGCGCGTCGGGCCTCGGCTGCAGGCTTTCCAGCGTAATATGTGCGCTTGTTTTCATACATCGCATCGTCGGCACGTTTCATCAACGCTTCCATGCTTTCACCCGGCTCGCTGGTCGCCATGCCGATGGACACGCTGAGCGCCGCATCCGAATAAAACTGGTTGTTGATCTTGAGGATCTCGTTGATCGTCTCGACCACACCGAGGGCCGCCTGGTGATCGGCACCCGGCATCAGGATCGCGAATTCATCGCCGCCGATTCGGGTCGCATGATGCGGCGGCTTCACCACACTGTTCAGAACCTCTCCGAAACGCCGCAAGAGCTGGTCTCCGGCGTCGTGTCCACGCTCGTCGTTCGCCTGCTTCAGCCCATTCAGGTCGATGACAACGGCGGAGACGGGACGCAAGGACTTGCGCTCCAGCCGGTTCAGCTCGTCTGTATAGAAGGCACGGTTGTGCAGCTTGGTCAGGATGTCGTGTTTGCCGAGATATTCGAGATAGGCTTCGGCCTTCTTGCGGGCTGTGATGTCCGTCAGCGCCACCTGGACCCGTGCCCAGTCGCGCTCGTGTCCGGGGAAAACGGCAAAATTCAACAGGATGTGGCGGACGGTGCCGTCGAGCGCGTAGTTGACCACCTCGCGGCTGTGGAACAGCCGTCCATCCCAGAGATCGATCAATTGTTCCCGGAAAGGCTTTTCCATCTCGTCGCGGAAGATGTCGCCCTGGCGCATGAGCAGGGTGCGACGATCCGGCGCGCCGAAAAGATCAAGCGTCGCCTGGTTCACGTCGAGAATGCGGATTTCGGCCATGCATTGGCGGACGAATTCCGGATGCACATCGGTAAAGACACGAAAATCGTCGATACCTCGGGCGCGGACATCCTCGATGAGGGTGCGAATGCTGCTGAAATCCTCGATCCAGAGCGAGACCGGGGAATGCTCGAAGACACCCTCGGCATAACGACGGTTTTCAAGCTCTGCGCGGCGGGCGTCTTCCCGGTCGGTCACGTCCTCGGTCGTGACGAGGACCTGGCCGAGCGTTTCCTCATATCCCGGCAGAACAGACCCGCGCAGCTGGATGTCGAGACGTCGACCAGCCAAAGTGTAGTTGGTCGTCGCGCCGACGAATTCCTTCTTGCCGTCCCACAGATCCGTCAGCTCATTGATGTGGGTTTCCCACATGTCATCCCGGAAGACCTTTTCGAGATTGCCGGACAAGGTGTCGAGATCGGGCGCCTCGAAAAGCTCGAGCGTCTTGCGGTTAACCTTGAGAATCCGGATCCTGGCGGAACATTCCGCCACCCGCGACACGTCCTGCTTCAGGAAGCTGCGCAAATCGGTCACGCCACCGGCGCGCCAGGTGTCGAATTGGGCTTTGACGCCGCTGAAATCTTCGATCCACATCGCGATCGGCGCGAGTTCGAAAATATTGGCGTCTACGGAATTGCTCATGAGACTATCGCCTGCCTGAAAATCATTGCGCCAAGGGAAGTTCAATGGTGCATGTGCGCGCCACCCTAGGGGGAGTTGATTAAGGCTCTCTTGCTCGCACAGGGTACAAACCCGCCACCGGGGACAACGCTCGCCTTGGTTCGGCAGCAAAAGCGTGTGAGCGGCGCGCTAGCGTGCGACAATGCAACGCCGGTAAGCAGATGGCGTCGTGCCGGTCACGGCCTTGAACATGCGCGTCAGATGGCTCTGGTTGCTGAAGCCGCAAGCCGGCGCGATCTGGGCGATCGGCTCGCGGCCGGCCAACAGGCGACGAGCGCGATCGATGCGGCGATGGAGGATAAAGCCATGGGGCGACACGCCGCAGCTGAGGCTGAACATGCGCTGCAGATGGAATTCGCTCAAGCCTGCCATGGTTGCCAGTTCCTGCAGCGTGATGGTTCGATGCAGCGAGGCGTCGATATGTTCGATCAACCGTCGGCGCACAACGGGGGCCAGCCCTCCCCGCAGCGTGGGTAATGTCTTTCCGCCATAGCGCGGGTCGAGGAAGAGATGTCCAACCGCCTCGGTCAGCGCCTGTTCGGCCAGAAGCCGTTCGCCGCTCTGCGTCGCCCGTGCGAGCGTCCCGAGCGCGCCCGCGAGACGCGGCGCCTCATCGAATGTGGTTTCCGGAATGACCATGAGGCGGGCGTCGCGGTCGAAGGTTTCCGAAAACAGACGTCGCAGCTCCTGATCCGAGACATAGAGATGGACGAAATTGAAAGTATCAGTGATTTCCCACTCCGACGAGGCGCCCTGCGGCATGATGCACAGCGCACCCGGCCAGCCATGGATGGAGCCGGCATCGATGCGCCGGGTGCCGTCGCCGCCGAGGAGATAACAGCTGAAGGTGTGGCCATCGGCGCGCTCATAGCGCATCCGGTCGTGGCTGTTGCGCCAGAGCGCACTTGCCCTGCCCTCGCCGAGGTCGAGCGCGCCCAGCTTCTCGGCGCGAGACGAGGCGGATAGCGAACTGAAGACGGAGGAGGTGTGCAGCATGAGGATGACCCGGTGATGTGGCTGGTACTCTAGCGCAAGACGGGACGCCTGCCACCCTTCAGACCCTGTCACCACGCCCTCAAGGTCCACTTCGCCGCAAGATCGTGCAAGAAATATGCGGGCAATCGGCGCTCAAGTCTGCGCCAACGCCACTGCAGCGGGTTTATCCTTCGCCGCTGCAACAGACTGAAATGAAGACCTCATGACCAATTTCCTGCTGTTTTCCTCCACCGTGCTGATCTGGGGCACTACCTGGATCGCGATCGCCCTGCAGATCGGGCCGGTCCCGGTGCTGGTCTCGGTGTTCTACCGCTTCGCCACGGCCGCCCTCATCCTCGTCGCTGCCCTCGTCATCACCCGGCGGCTGAAGGTACCGACGCGTGCCCAGCAACCCTTCGTGCTCGCCCAGGCGCTCTGCCTGTTCTGCTGCAACTTCCTGTGCTTCTATCATGCCGCAAGCTATGTGCCCTCCGGCCTGATCTCGGTCGTCTTCTCGCTGGCGACGATCTACAATGCCGTCAATGCCCGGATCTTTTTCGGCGACCGGATCAGCCCGCGCACGCTGATTGCCGCCGCGCTCGGCGCCACCGGCCTCGTGCTGCTCTTCGGGGTCGACATTCTCTTCAGCCTCAATCCCGACAGCTGGAAGGGTATCGGGCTTTCGGCGCTCGGCACGCTGTTCTTTTCGCTCGGCAACATGGCCTCGCGGCGCAACAGCGCATCCGGCATCGCACCGATCACCGCCAATGCCTGGGGCATGAGTTATGGCGCACTGGCGCTGCTGCTGCTGATCGCCGTCACCGGCACCCCGATCATCGCGCCGCCGACAATGACCTATTTCGCCGCCATGCTCTACCTCGCGGCCATCGGCTCGGTCGTCGGCTTCACCACCTATCTGATGCTGGTCTCGCGGATCGGCTCGCAGAAGGCGGCGTACGCCACCGTGCTCTTCCCCGTGGTGGCACTGACGCTATCGACGTTCTACGAGGATTATCATTGGACCCTGCTTTCGGCTCTCGGCCTCGTCATGACGCTTGCTGGCAATGCCGTGATGTTTGCGAAGCTGCCGGCACGCAAACCGGTGCTAACAGCGGAGAAGCTGCCGACCTGAGCGATACGGAACGGCCTGTCGTTGTGGAGGCGATGAATTTCCCTGACGCGCAGATTTCGCGAGTCAGTGCAGGCTTTCTGCGCTATGAGAGCTGACCGATCCCTATCTTTCCCGGAAAGCCTGTCCATGTTCTCCTCTCTCCAGATCTGGGTCCGCCCTTGACGCGGCTGACCGACACGGCCGCCCTCGACCGGCTGGGCTTCGACACCTTCTTCGCCGAACAGGTGGGGCCTGACGAAAGCCATCTCCTCGTCCGCCGCATCTCCTCGGTCCACCGCGACCGCGTGGACGCGATTGACGGCAGCGGCCCGGCTGCCCTTGAGCTCGCCCCGAATGCCAATACCGCCGACTATGCCGTTGGCGACTGGGTTCTGGCCGATCCGCACACCGGCCTTATGGTGCGACGCCTCGAGCGACGCACCGTCTTTCAGCGCCGGGCCGAAGGCGTGATGGGTCACCAGCTCGCCGCCGCCAATGTCGACACACTCTTCGTCGTCACTTCCTGCAATGCCGATTTCAACCCGGCACGGCTCGAACGCTACCTGATCATGGCGAACGAAGCCGGCACTCGACCGGTGATCGTGCTGACCAAGGCCGACATGGTCGACGACGCCGAGACCTATGCTGCGCAAGCATCTGCCCTGCAGCGCGATCTATCCGTGGTGATCGTCAACGCCCGTGCGTCCGAGGCCATCGATCCCTTGATGCCCTGGTGCGGACCGGGGCAAACGGTGGCGCTGGTCGGCTCGTCCGGCGTCGGCAAGTCGACGCTGGTAAACACGCTCTCAGGCCCCGGCGCCGGAGAGCTGCAGAAGACCGGCACGATCCGCGAGCAGGACGCCAAGGGCCGTCATACGACCACGGCACGGTCATTGCATGCGATTGCCGGCGGTGGCTGGGTGATCGACACGCCCGGCATCCGCACCCTCTATGTCAGCGACGTCACCGACGGCATCGACACGCTGTTTGCCGAAATCACCGAGCTTGCGCCGCACTGCAAGTTCCGCGATTGCAGCCATTCCCACGAAAAAGGCTGCGCCGTACAGGCCGCGATCAAGGACGGCACACTTGATTCTGAGAGGCTTGACCGCTGGCGCCAGCTGCAGGCGGAGAACCGTGACCGCACCCCGGTCTTTACCGGGCCGAAGGGCAACAAGACGTTGCGCAAGAAGAAGTATTGAGGTTTCGGTCGCTTATCCCTACATAGGGGATATAGGTGACGCCCTTCGCATGCGTCGCAACCGCTCGCCACCGACGAGCTTTTCTCTTCCCCGTTCACCGCGACATCCAAGGCTTCGGCATAATGCCGGGGCGATTTTGAATTGGAGACCTGCATGGCAGACGACAACACAGCCAAGGGCTATGAGCCCATTCCATTTGCCAAGAAGCATCGTATTTCGGTCGAAGACGCCAAGGCGATCCTGGCCAAGCATGGCAGCGACCGCAAGTCCGCCGACAAGGAAGGTCGCCGCGTCAGCCTCTGATGCTGCTGCGCCACTGATACCCCGATACGGAAAAGCCCTTTCCCTGCACACAGGGAAAGGGCTTTTTTCTTAGCTGGACGACAGTCCGGTTACCGGCCTGTCGGAATGAGATCAGGCGCGGAGCGCACCACCGGTCGACTTCTCGACATTGCCGACGATCTTCTTCGTCAGCGCATCGAAATCCTCGTCCGTGAGCGTCTTGTCGGCCGGCTGGATCAAGACTTCGATCGCCACCGACTTCTTGCCTTCGCCGACGGAGGCGCCTTCGAAGATGTCGAAGACGTTGACGCCCGTGATCAGCTTACGGTCAGCGCTTCCCGCCGCCTTGATGATCGCGCCGGCTTCGACCGCCTTTTCGACGACGAAGGCGAAGTCGCGCTTGACCATCTGGAAGGGCGAAAGCTCAAGGGCAGGCTTGGTGCGGGTCGCCTTCTTCTTCGGCTCCGGCAGGGCATCGACATAGATCTCGAAGCCGCAGAGCGTGCCTGACACGTCGAGCGCTTCCAGCGTCTTCGGATGGAATTCGCCGAAGGTGCCGAGCACGACCTTGGGGCCGGCCTTGATCGTGCCGGACCGGCCCGGGTGATACCATTCGGGGCCACCCTGCTCGATCTGCACATTGCCGGTGGGAATGCCGCAGGCTTCAAGCACGGCCAGCGCATCGGCCTTGGCGTCGAAGACATCGACCGGCTTGCCGCCGCCCTTGGCAGCGTTCGACCAGGAGCGTCCTGCCCCGGCCAGCGAGGCCGTGCCGCGACGGACACCGCCGGCAACGCGGCGCTGGGTCTCCGGTGTATCGCCCTCATAGGTGCCGGAGACCTCGAAGATCGCCACATCACCAAAGCCGCGGTCGGCATTGCGCTGGGCGGCCGTCAGCAGGCCGGGCAACAGGGACGGACGCATGTCCGACATGTCGGCCGCGATCGGATTGACCAGCTTCAGCTTCTCGCTGCCGCCGCCGAAAAGCTTGGCGTGTTCTGCGGGGATGAATGACCAGGTGACCGCTTCCAACATGCCGCGCGAGGCGAGCGCCCGGCGGGCCGTGCGGGTGCGGATCTGCAGCGTGGTCAGGATCTTGCCATTGACCGAACCGGTCGGCGGCAGGGGCTCCGGCTTGATATTGTCGACGCCGTGCATGCGCATGACCTCTTCCACCAGGTCTGCCTTGCCGTCGACATCAGGACGCCAGGAGGGCACGGACACCTTAGCGGCCTTGTCGTCGCCCGAGAGGATCTCGAAGCCGAGTGCCGTCAGGATCTGGCGCGACTCGTCGTTGGACACGGTGAGGCCTGTCAGGCGTTTCACTTCCGCATAGGGGAAGTCGATGACCTTCTTGTCATGGCCCTTGTAGCCTTCGACCTTCTTCTCCGCCGCGACACCGCCGCACATCTCAAGCACCAGTTCGGTGGTGCGCTCAAGGCCGGGGACCATGTATTCCGGATCGACGCCGCGCTCGAAGCGGTAGCGCGCATCGGTGATGATGCCATGGGCGCGACCGGTCTTGGCGATGTTGATCGGATCCCAGAGAGCGGACTCGATCAAGACATTCACAGTGTTCTCGTCACAGCCTGAATGCTCGCCGCCCATGATGCCGCCGATCGATTCCGGACCGTTGTCGTCTGCGATGACGACATTGTTCGGGTTCAGCTTGTAGGTGCGCGTATCAAGCGCCAGGATTTCTTCGCCGTCCTTGGCGCGGCGTACAACCAGCGCACCCTTGACCTTGTCGGCGTCGAAGACATGCATCGGACGGCCCTGATCGAAGGTCATGTAGTTGGTGACGTCGACCAGCGCCGAAATCGGGCGCAGACCAATCGAGAGAAGCCGCTGCTGCATCCATTTCGGGCTCGGGCCATTCTTCACGCCGCGCACGAGGCGATAGGCGAAGCCGGGGCAGAGATGATCTTCGAGCTCAAGCTTGACCTGATGCGGGGTTTCGCCCTCGACCTTCAAGGCCGTTGCCTTAGGGGCCTTGAGCGTGCCGAGACCGGAGGCTGCGAGATCACGGGCGATGCCAAAGACCGACGTGCAGTCCGGACGGTTCGGCGTCAGGTTGATCTCGATAACCGGGTCGTCGAGACCGGCATAAGAGCCAAACGAGGTACCAACCGGCGCATCCTCGGGCAGGTCGATGATGCCATTGTGGTCGTCGGAAATGTTGAGCTCCTTTTCGGAGCACATCATGCCGTGGCTTTCGACGCCGCGGATCTTGCCGACCGAAAGCGTCACATCAATGCCCGGCACATAGGTGCCCGGCCGTGCGAGCGCGCCGATCATGCCGGCGCGCGCATTCGGCGCGCCGCAGACGATCTGCACCGGCTTGCCGTCACCGGCATCCACCGAGAGCACCTTCAGACGATCGGCTTCCGGATGTTTTTCCGCCGTCAGGATCTTGGCGATGACGAAAGGCTTGTAGGCCACCTTGTCATCGACATCCTCGACCTCAAGGCCGATCGCGGTCAGCCGCTCGCAGATTTGCTCAAGCGAGGCCTCGGTTTCCAGGTGATCCTTCAGCCAGGAGAGTGTGAATTTCATTTCGCTAGTTCCTTACCGGCACCAATTTCTGCAAAGTTCGGCATCATCGCCAATAACTCTTTTGGTTGGAGACGCTCCGGCCTCCTGTCTACATGGGCATAGTATTTTTGCGACTCGGGACCCCAATTAAAATGAAGTCCACAGTCGATGTTCTTTAGTGCGTCAGCTTGCTCGCCGCTCAATGACAACTCGCTTTCGAACAATAATGCCTTCACTTGTCCGACAACGTTGCCATACACCTCAAGCCTGTACGCTCCAGGTTGGAAAGAAAAATGCGCTTGATCCGGCGACAGTACGAAATGATGATTAGTGGCAACACCATCTGGCCCAACAAAAAGTCCACTGCCCACTGAGAGATTTTGGGTCTCTCCATGAAACCAGCCCGAAAAGTTTTGCACCGACTCCCCTCTAGTCAGACGGACATAGAGGTTTTCGATCAACTGGCCTCTTTTTGAAGTTGAGAAAAGCAGTCCTCTAAGAAAGATCTTGGGGTCAGGTTTCCCAGGGGTCGTATCGTAACCAAAGAAGATGAGGCTTGGCCTGGTCATCTTCAGCTTGCCAACCCGGAAGAATGTCAACCAAGCGGTAATCCCAGAAATAGCCAGCGCCATTCCGCTAATCACCAAGGCTACGATTGCCGACCATAATTCCATTGTTCACGCCGCCTCTTCCGGCGCCTTCACTCCGAGGAACATACTCTTCACAGAGATGCCCTCATCGACCTTCGTCCACCAGATGCCTTCATGCATCAGTTCAATCTCGTTCAATCCCTGCTCATCGAGACCGGACAGGAACGGATACCATGAAAGCGGCGCGGAGATCGTACGTCCATTGGCAAGCGCCACATGGACCTCGTCTTTCGTGCACCATGCCTTTACCGGACGCATTTCCTCGGTCTCAAAGTCCGTCACGCCGCCTTCTCCGGCGCTTTGGCACCCGGACCCTTCCAGCCCGCCAGCATGCCCCCAATAGACAAGTCCTCATCGACATCCGGCCAATGAACACCCGCGAGCATCAGATGCACGTTGTTACGCTGTGCCGGCGTTGCGTTCAGGAGGCGCGGATACCACCACAGCGGCGTCGATACCTGCCGTCCATCGGCAAGTCGAACGTGAACCGTATGCGGATCGCACCAGGCCTCGGTCGGGCGCTCCGCCTCTGGATAGGAGTCATGCGAAATAGTCATTCCATGCCTCCAGCATCTGCTGCCTGTGTTCCGCGATCCCGTTCAAAAACGTTATCCCCTAGCTTCGCCTGCTGCCTTGTTTCTCGAAATCCATTTCACAAGACCCCTTGAACGTCACTGCCTCGTTTCCATCGCCCTCTTGCCCAAAACATCCGGCGAGCGTGCCCCCGGCGCCTTTTCCCCGAGCAGCAGGCTGACGACCGAGATATCCAGTTCGATGTCGGGCCAGTGCATGCTATCCGGCATGAAGTCTATGTTGTTGCGTTCCACCGGCATCGCGTCCTGAAGCTGCGGATACCACCAGACCGGAACGCTGACGATACGACCGTCCGTCAGCTCCACATGCAGAAGATCGTCAGCGCAAAGCGCATCGACCGGCCGCATGTTTTCAAGATGTTCAATCACGTCTCATTCGCCTTTACATAATCCTCAAGCACGTCGTTGATCCGGCTTTGCCAGCCGGGACCCGTCCGGCGAAAATGCTCGACCACGTCCTGGTTCAGCCGCAAACCCACCCGCTCCTTGACCGGCGCCTTTTGCGGGCCGCGCTGGCCGCGGGCCCGCTCCCAGGTCGCTACCACATCGGGAACAACCTCCGTCGTCGGTCGAAAGCCGCTGAAGTCTTCCAGCGTCATTTCGCGAACATCCCCGTCTTCATCGGTCAGGGGCAGGTCATGGTCCAAAGGTTTGGGCGAAGGCTTTCTGTTCTCGCTCATTGGCTTTCCTCAGAGAGATAATCCGCATGCGCTCATCACGCTTCGTCCAGCACATCACGTGAAGCCGGCCATCCAGATCGCCGTAGCTCACGAACCGCGTTTCTCCGTAGTCAACACGATCGTCGACGCGGGTCACGGAAGAAGCCAGATCGAACCGATAGGCATCAGCGAAGTCGATCCCTCGCTCGCGCAGGGCCTTAAGTCGCTTCTCCTCGTCCCATTCCAGCTCCATCCTTACCACACATATTTATTTGTGGCCACAAATAAATCATCAGCTGCTCAAACCACCAAACAGTGTCGGCACATCCAGCGGGCGGAAGCCGTAATGGCTCATCCAGCGCACGTCTGCATTGAAGAAGTCGCGCAGATCCGGCATGCCGTATTTCAGCATGGCAATGCGGTCGAGGCCCATGCCCCAGGCAAAGCCCTGGTACTCGTCAGGATCGAGACCGCCGGCGCGCAGCACGTTCGGGTGAACCATGCCGCAGCCGAGGATTTCCATCCAGTCCTTGCCTTCGCCGAACTTGACGATCGGACCCGACGAGCGGTCGCACTGGATGTCGACTTCGAAGCTCGGCTCCGTGAAGGGGAAGAAGGACGGGCGGAAGCGCATGGTGACGCTGTCGACCTCGAAGAAGGCCTTGCAGAATTCTTCCAGGATCCAGCGCATGTTGGCAACATTGGCCGTCTTGTCGATGACCAAGCCTTCGACCTGATGGAACATCGGCGAATGGGTGGCGTCACTGTCCTGGCGATAGGTCTTGCCCGGAATGACGATGCGGATCGGCGGCTTCTGGCTTTCCATGGTGCGCACCTGCACCGGCGAGGTGTGCGTGCGCAGCACCTTACGCTCACCATTCTCATCCGGCTGGAGAAAGAAGGTGTCGTGCATCTCCCGGGCCGGATGCCCCTCGGGAAAGTTCAAGGCCGTGAAGTTGTAATAGTCGGTCTCAATATCCGGCCCCTCGGCGATCGAGAAGCCCATGTCGGCGAAGATCGCAGTGATCTCGTCGACGATCTGGCTGATCGGATGGATGCGGCCACGCTCGGCGGGCGAGGAGCGGACCGGCAGCGAGACATCCACCGTCTCCGCCTTCAGACGGGCATTGATCGCCGCATCCTTGAGTGCTGCCTTGCGGGTGGTGATCTCGTCCGTCACCTCGGTCTTCAGCGCATTGATCGCGGCACCGCGCGTCTGGCGCTCCTCCGGCGTCATCGAGCCCAGCGTCTTCAGCAGTTCAGAGACCGTGCCCTTCTTGCCGAGTGCTGCCACGCGCACCGCCTCGATCGCGGCCTCGTCAGCGGCTGCGGCAATCTCGGCGAGCAGCCCAGCCTTCAAAACGTCCAGTTCAACCATCTTGTCCTGCCTTGGCGGTACCCGGGCGATCCGCCTTGAGCGGCGGCACCCTCATCAGAAATTCAGTTGCCATGATAAAGCGTCGCAGATCACTACCCATGTGCAGGCGGCCAATCAACCGGCAGAGCGGCAAAATTCGGCCGATCAGAGCGGTGAGCCGGATCAATTCGACACGGGCAGCATCCGGCGCACGGGCAAGCCATGCCTCAAGAGCCGCCGGACAGGTTTTCTCCGGATCGGTCGCTATGGAACAAACGACCAGGAAATAAAGCAGAACATCACGCGCCTGCGCCAACTCCAGCGGCATCACGGAGGCCGGATCCTCCTCAAAATCCATGAAGCCGACATTGCCGTCCTCAAGGAAGAAGTCGCGCACATGCGGCCGTCCGTGGCTGAGACCTGCTGCATGAACCCTGCCCAGGGCATCAGCCACCTCGATCAGCAGCGCATCATGGGCAGCCGGATCGGGTCGCCTCAGAACCTTCATGCGGCGGTCGATCGTCGGCCCGACATCGGCCATGACCATGGCCGTGGCGGAGGCATAGACGATCTTCGGAACAGGAAAACCGGCATCGGCAAAGGCGCTGATGCGGGCCAGTTCCCGGGCCTGCATGGCCTCGGGCGACAGCTGCGGCGAGGGCCGCAGGACGGGAATACGCAATAACGAGGCAAAAAGGCCTTGCACAGCCACCAGCGGCGGCATCGTCTTGCCGCCCTGACGCTTGATCCAGACGGTTCGCTCCCTCAACTCCAGGCGCTGGACGCGGCCGTCACTCTGCATCATCGCGCGCAAAAGCTCGCCGATCTCGTCATTGCCGAGATGAACGTTGCTCCAGTTCGCTGTGTCCGGTTCGTCCGGAGATGCCATGAGGACCCCATTCACGCGCAGCGTCTTGCGCGCATAGCATACGGAAAAACCCGCGCTGGCTGTCCAGCGCGGGTTTCCCAATCATTCAATCGTTCGGGAAGCGCTGGTTTACTTGACCGCGCTTTCAAACTCGTTGGCCGTGCCGGCTTCCTTGAGGTAGGCGAGTGCCTTCTTCGAAGCTTCTACGAGCTTGCCAAAAGCTGCCGTCTCATGAATTGCCATGTCGGACAGAACCTTACGGTCGACTTCGATGCCAGCCTTGTTCAGGCCGTCGATGAAGCGGCCATAGGTCAGGCCGTGTTCGCGGACAGCAGCGTTGATACGCTGGATCCACAGAGCGCGGAAGTTGCGCTTGTTGACCTTGCGGTCGCGGTAAGCGAATGCCTTCGAACGATCGACGGCAGCCTTGGCGGCCCGGATCGTGTTCTTGCGGCGGCCGTAGAAGCCCTTGGCTGCCTTGAATACCTTGTTATGCTTGGCGCGGGAAGTTACGCCACGTTTTACGCGTGCCATGTCATGATCTCCTTAATTGATCCAAAAGCGCAATTGGTCTCAGAGACCGTTGGGCAGGTAGTTCTTGATGACCTTCTTGCCATCCGGTTCTGCCAGAACCATCGTGCCGCGGGCGTCACGAATGAACTTGTTGGACCGCTTGATCATGCCGTGGCGCTTGCCTGCGGCAGCTGCGAGGACCTTGCCGGTGGCGGTGATCTTGAACCGCTTTTTGGCAGCCGATTTCGTCTTCATCTTGGGCATTTTGCTACTCCATTGTTCTTGTATCGAAACAGGCAGACGAACGCCCGTTTTCAAGCATAAAGAACGGCCACGGCATGCCCTGCCGGACCGTTCGGACGGGCGCTTATAACCGCAGACCCGCAAAAGCGCAACGGGGCGCCGGTTTTATTCTTTAACCGGACCTGTTTCGGCAGATACACGCGCCGGCAAAGTCAGCGTGACCTGCAAACCACCGAGCGCGGAGCGGGCGAAGGAGAGCCCACCTCCATAGGCGGCGAGCACGTCGGCGCTGATCGCGAGACCCAGTCCGGACCCCTCACCGCCACCCAGATGCACGCCACGTCCGGCAATCTCGGTCAGCGCCCCCTGATCGACCCCCGGACCATCATCCTCGACCTCCAGGCGGATGACATCGTCTTTCCGCACTGCCGAGACCGCAATCACGCTCTTTGCAAAGCGGGTCGCATTGTCGAGCACATTGCCAAGCGCTTCGGCCAGATCAGCCGGGTCCATGTCTGCGGTAAGCGCATCATCGAGCCGCACATTCCAGTCGATGCCTCGCGCCGTCGTCACCGGCAGCAGCACCGACACCAGCTTGCCAGTCAGGGATGCAAGCCCCGTCTGCGCCATCTGCTCGACCCCCAGGCGGGCGGATTGCAGCTGCCGGTCGGCCCGCTGGCGGATGAGATCCACCTGCTGGCGTATCATGGTCTTTTCCGGCCCGGGCAGCCCATCCGCCACGTGCAGAAGGACTGTCAACGGGGTCTTCAGACCATGCGCCAGATCACTCGCCCGCGCCCTTGCCCGTTCCACCGCCGTTTCGCGCTCTTTGAGCAACTGGTTGAGCTCAAGGACGAGCGGCTTCAACTCCGTCGGCCCTTCGCCTTCGAACTGATCCAGCAGGCCAACCCTGATCCGGATCAGTTCGGCCTGAAGGCGCGAGAGTGGCGCAAGCCCGATCCCGATCTGCAGGAAAGCGGCGGCAAAGAGCACCGCTGCGGTCGCGGCGAGCATCACAGCGATTGAGCCGTGATACTGCGAGATCGCATCGTCGATCACCTTGCGATCGAAAGCGGCAAGCAAGGTGAAGGGGTGGATGCCACCGTCCGTTTCGAGGTCAATCCGCCTCATGTCGACGAGGATCGGCGCGCCATCCGGCCCTTCCGTTTCGCGAAAGCGGTAAGGACCCGCGCGAAGCGCTGCCAACGACAATTCCACATCCCAGAGCGAACGGGAGCGGATGACCTTGCCGTCCTCGGCGAGGACCTGCCAATAGAGCCCGCTCCCCGGCAGTTTGAAGCGGGGATCGCTCGGCTCATCGGTGACAACAGGATTTCCCTTGCGGATCTCGATGCTGGCTGCCAGCTGATCCATGATCGCTGACATGTCGGAGCGATAGCGATCGGCAGCATAGGTGGAAAACACGCGGCTCAAGCCGAAGCCGACCAGAAGCAGCACGAAGGCAATCGCCAGCACGGCGCCGATCACGAGCCGCAGGCGCAGCGACTGCATCATGCGCCGTCGCCCGTCAGCGTGTATCCAAAGCCCCGGCGGGTGGCGATGGCGAGCGGATGGGTCTTGCGGCGGATGCGGGCAATCATCGCCTCGACCGCGTTCTTGGCCGCATCGTCGTCTCGACCCTGGACCTGTCTCGCGATCTCCAGAGGGTCGAAGACCCGCCCAGGTTCTGCCACGAGCAGCGAGAGCAGCCGATATTCCAGTGGGGTCAGATCGATCGGCCGATCCTCGAAGGTCACGCGGCGCGCTACATCATCGATCACGAATCCGCCTGCAGAGACCGTGGTCTTGGCGCGTCCGCCGGCACGGCGCAGCAGGGCCTTCAGCCGGGCGATCAGTTCCTCACTACGAAAGGGCTTGGGTAGATAATCGTCTGCGCCGGCCTCGAAGCCATCTACGCGCTCCATCCAGGACCCGCGGGCCGTCAAAACCAGGATCGGTGTTTCGACGCCCGCCGCCCGCCAGCGCTTGAGGATCGAAAGCCCGTCCATGCCGGGCAGGCCGAGGTCGAGGACGATAGCACTATAGTCGCCGGTCTCGCCTTCTGCCCAGACATCCGGACCGGAGGCCAAGTGATGGACGATAAATCCCTCGGTCTCCAGCTTGGAGCGGGTGTAGTCGGCAATGGTTGCATCGTCTTCAGCCAGGAGGATGCGCATCGCTCACCACCCGAACAGGGTCAAGCGGCGGCCGCTTGCAGCGTCCAGCTTGAGGGTTCTGACATTGTCGCCACGCTGAATCTTGAGCGTGTAGAACGGCCTGCGGGTGTCAAGATCGAGATTGACGGCGATCACGCGCCCGCCACCCATTTCCTCCACGCGCTTCAGGATTTCTCTCAGAGGGAGAATGCGGCCCTGGCCAACAGCTTCGCGCGCCTTCTGGTGGTCGCGACCAGACTTGGAGCCACCCGAGCCGCTGTCATCATCGCTATCGTCATCATCACTGTCGTCGCTGCCGCTGTCGTCGTCTCCACCGCCGCTACCGCTGCTGCCGCTTCCACCACCGCTGTCGCTGTCGTCCCCGCCATCATCATCGCCGTCGTCGCTATCATCATCATTGCTACCATCCTTGGCCGTAGCATCCCGCGCCGTCGCCAACACGGCCGGGACGGAGGACAAGGCGATAAGCATGAGCAGAAAGCGGCGGCGGTCCATCATGGGCTCTGTAGCTGTTCCGTTCCAACCTAGCGCGGCGCGCTCGCGTCGCCAACTGACAAATGGGAAACCCCGTCCGGTGGGGGCCGGACGGGGCAAACGACAATGGTCCCGCGGCGGCTAGGGCATCGCCGTTTATGCGGGTGATCAGGGTGCGGGGATCACGGTGACACCTGTGAGTGTGCCCTTCGGCGCACGCAGCTTGATCTCGGTATTTCCATGTTCCTGCTCGACCTCGAAGCGCAGACGCTTGCCGGTCTGGTCGACGGCGATCATCGAACCGCTGAGAAGCCCCTGGAGCTGACCATCGTTCACGATCAGGCGGATCTCGTCGCGGTTGCCGCCACGACCGCGCGCCTGACCATCGTCATCGTCATCGTCATCGCTGCTATCGTCGTCGCCGTCGTCGCTGTCATCACCGGAGCGGTCGTCGCCATTGTCGTCATTGCTGTCATGATCCGGGCCGTCGTCATCCGACGAGTCATGACTGGAGCCGCCATCACGGCCGCGGTCGTCGCTGCCGTTGTCATCGTTGCCGTCATCGCCGTCGTCATCCCCGCCGCGGGCCTGGGCCTGCTGTTCAACCCAGCCGGAGAGAGAGACGGGCGCCATGGCCCCGATGGCGGGCAGAACTGCGAGTGCGATGATCGCAGTGCTGGAGATGAACAATGTGCGTCGGATCAATGTGGTCATGAGATCTTCCTCCAGAGACGTGTTGGGTGGACTTCGATGGAGAGATCATGCACCAAGGCCGCTGACAGACCGACCGCCACCGCTGTCAGCACTCTGTCAGCGACGGGATTGTGCAGGGAGGCGCGACCTGTAAACCGCTCATGAAAAAAGCCGCCTTGCGGGCGGCTCGTTTCGGTCTTCGTGGTGTCGGTGACTTTGGCCGAGGCTCACTTCGGAGCGAGCACCATCATCATCTGGCGACCTTCGAGCTTCGGCTCGGCTTCGACCTTGGCGATGGCAAGCGTGTCTTCCTTGACCTGCAGCAAAAGCTTCATGCCGAGTTCCTGGTGGGCCATTTCGCGGCCGCGGAACTTCAGGGTCACCTTGACCTTGTCGCCTTCTTCGAAGAAGCGGTTCATCGCCTTCATCTTCACCTCATAGTCATGGGTGTCGATGTTCGGGCGCATCTTGATTTCTTTGACTTCGACGATCTTCTGCTTCTTGCGCGCTTCGGCCGCCTTCTTCTGGTTGGCGTATTTCAGCTTGCCCAGGTCGAGGATCTTGCAGACCGGCGGCTCCGCATTGGGCGAAATCTCGACCAGATCCAATCCGGCCTCTTCTGCCATACGCAACGCCTGATCCGTCGCCACGACACCGAGGTTCAGGCCTTCTTCGTTGATCAACTGGACCTTGGGAATGCGAATTTCTCGATTGGAGCGCGGCCCGTCCTTCACGGGGGCATCGGTCTTAAACGGTCTGCGAATGGTCGTATTCTCCTCGAACTGTTTCGGAATGCGAGCGGATCCAGCCCGCGCGCATGCGCGTGACTTGGCTATGTGATACTTGTGTCGGCGGAGTCAATAGCACGCCTCGCAAAGAAAATCACCTGTTGTCGGTCACTTCCCGAATGTGTTTTACAGCCAGGGAGCAAATCGGAGCACCCCATGAGCCAGACCGCGAACATCCTTTCCGAAAAGACGATCACCGTCGGCAGCGGCGATGCCGCACGGCCGATCTGCGTCATTGAGAGGTCGGGCGCCCCGGATATCGGCGATGACAAGCCCGTTCTTGTCTGGCTCGGCGGCTATCGTTCCGACATGTCCGGCACCAAGGCGATCGAAATGGACGCGCTTGCGGCCGAGCACGGATTGTCCGCGATCCGCTTCGACTATTCGGGCCATGGCGTCTCCGGCGGCGATTTCGCCAAGGGCACCATCTCGCGCTGGACGGAGGAAGCGCTCGCCGTGATCTCCTCCAGTGGCGCAGGACGCGTCATCCTGGTCGGCTCGTCGATGGGTGGCTGGATTGCGCTGCGCGTCATTCAGGAAGCCCGCAGGCTCGGCCTCGGTTTTACCGTCGCGGGTCTGGTGCTGATCGCGCCTGCTCCCGATTTCACCTCAGATCTCATCGAACCCAGTCTGACCGAGGCGGAGCGCAAGTCACTCGACGAGCGCGGCTATTTCGAGGAGCCGTCCGAATACAGCCCGGAGCCTAACATCTTCACCCGCGCGCTGATCGAGGACGGGCGGCAGAACCGTGTCCTGACCGGCCTGATCGAGACCGGCTGCCCGGTGCATATTCTGCAGGGCATGAAGGACCCGGACGTGCCGCACACCCACGCCCTGAAGCTCATGGAGTTCCTGCCCCTCGACGACGTCGTGCTAACGCTGGTGCGCGACGGCAATCATCGGCTGTCGCGCGCCGAAGACATCGCCCGGATGAAATCCGCCATCCTGTCGATGGTCTGACCGGCCACAAACCAGGAGCCTCCCCAGACCTGTCCGGAATTTTCCCGACAGGTGTGGAACCGTACCAACTGCGGTGGGTTAGAACTGTCGCATTTTAACCATAGTGGCCGAATTGCGGGGGTGTTCCTCCCGGGCGACGTTGACTCACGCCCCCTGGCGACCTTAACGTTTTGTTAAGGATACAGGGGACGGGTTCATGACGAACGGTTCACGCGCCATCAAGGCGCTGATCATTGCTGCTGCGGTGCTGGCGCCCGCCCATGCCGGTCATTCGGCATCGACGCCATCGCGCTCGATGGTTATCGGTGCCGTGACCTCGCAGCCCATCGGCCACTATGAATTCTGCAAGTCCATGCCGCAGGAATGCGCCGTGCGGACACGCCCGACGACCCCGCCGAAGATCACCGATCATGGCTGGACCATGGTGCAGGACATCAATGCCTCGGTGAACCACGCCATCGTGCCGATGACCGACGAGCAGATCTATGGCCGCGAAGAGGTCTGGGCCTATCCGGTCGATCTCGGCGACTGCGAAGATTTCGTCCTCTTGAAGCGCAAGAAGCTGATGGAAGCCGGTTTCTCTGCCGCCGACCTCCTGATCACCGTGGTGCGCAAGCCCGATGGCGAAGGCCATGCGGTGCTGACCGTGCGCAGCCAGACGGGCGATTTCGTGCTCGACAACCTCAATGACGACGTGAAGCTGTGGATCGATACGCGCTACAGCTTCCTCAAGCGCCAGTCATCGACCGACAGCGGTCGCTGGGTGACCATCGAGAACGGCACAGCCGACGTCCTGGTCGGCGCCCTGCAGTAAGCTAAATTCTGTTTGCCGGCTTGTCTCCGGCTGTCAGTACCAGGGTCGCCAGCATGGCGGCCAGGGATGCGAGCGCGAGACTTGCGAGTGCTGCTGCGGGACCCGCCACATCATTCAGCCAGATCACCGACACCGGGGCGAGCGCCGAGACTATGATGCGGACGGCCGACAGCGTTCCCATTGTCTTGCCGTAGCCGGCAGCGCCGAAGTAGTGCAGCGGCAGCACCCCGCGCACGATCGAGGTCAGGCCCTGGCCGGCGCCGTAAAGCAGGGCGAAACCCAGCGCGAAGCCGGTGGCCGGAACCAGGAGCGATCCGGCGAGGGAAACGATGCCAAGCGCCATGACGGCTGCGGCGATGATTGCGGTCAGCGGCGGCGAAAACAGGTTGCGCCTGATATATTCGATCAGCCGCGCCGCCACCTGGCTCGGGCCGATCAAACTGCCGGCCAGCGTCGCGATGCCCGTCGCATAACCGAGATCCCCCATCAGCACCAGCAGCGTCGCACCGACCGCCGAGATGACGAAGCCGCCGGCGGCAAAGGCGATTGCCATCAGCACCATCTGCCGGGTGCGATCCGCGGGGAGGGTTGCGTCTTCGGATAGGCCACTTTCGGCGGGCAGGGCCGCGGTGTCGACGCGCGTTTTCGGCAAGGCGAGATGGATCGGCAGGGCAATCAACAGGTTCATCGCGGCCAGCACGAGATAGACATCCCGCCAGGTCATCACCGTCAGCAGCCATTGCAGGAGCGGCCAATAGACGGTCGAGGCAAAGCCTGCGATCAGCGTGACCAGGGTGATATGGGCGCGCGCATTCCGCCCGTGGCTCTGGGCGAGTGCTGCAAAGCCCGCATCATACTGCACGGCGAGCGCAATGAATTCCGCGCCAAGCGTGATGGCGGCAAACTGCCAGGCGTTCTGCATGACGGCAAAGAGCGCCAGCGCAAGTGCTGCGGCGACCGAACCGAGACACAGCACTGACCTTGCGCCGAAGCGGTCGACGAGCCGACCGATCAGCGGTGCTGCGACCGCGCCCGCCAGAAGACCGACGGAAAAAACGCCGAAGACGAAGCTGCGGCTCCAGCCGAATTCGCGGGCGATTTCGGGGGCGAGAACGGAGAACGAGTAATAGAGCGTGCCGTAACCGATGGTCATGGTGACGCCCAGACCAATGGTCGCGGGAGAGATTTTCATGGCGCCTTGCTAGTCAAACTTGATGATGACCAGATGACAGGGCCAATCCACCTCCCGTCAAGCCGTCAGCCCTATCCCTGGCCGATCAAGACGCCAGCCGCCAGCACCAGCGAGCCGCCCAGCACCACCTGCATCGCCGCGCGCCAGAACGGCGTCTCCATGTAGCGGTTCTGGATGAAGGCGATGGCCCAGAGCTCGAAGAAGACAACGATGATGGCCGTAATCGTCGCGGTCCAGAAATGCGGGATCAGATAGGGCAGCGCGTGGCCGAGACCGCCGAGTGCCGTCATGATGCCGGAGGCCAATCCGCGCTTGACCGGCGAGCCACGTCCCGAGAGCTTGCCATCGTCGTGGGCGGCTTCGGTGAAGCCCATGGAAATGCCGGCACCAACCGAGGCAGACAGGCCGATGAGAAAGGTCGACCAGGTATCCCCTGTGGCAAAGGCGGCCGCAAAGATTGGCGCGAGCGTCGAAACCGAGCCATCCATCAGGCCCGCCAAACCCGGTTGCACATAGGTGAGGATGAACTGGCGGCGCACGCCTTCATCCTCTTCCGTCTTCGCGTCTTCGCTCACATGCTTCTCGCCGAGCATGCCGGCGATCTCTTCGTGGCCCTGCTCGGCCAGTGCGAGATCGCCCAGGAGTTTGCGGATGCCAGCATCGGAGGTGTTCTGGGCCGCCGCCATGTAGAAACGATAGGCGCCCTTTTCCATCAGTTCCGCCTCGGTGCGAATCTGGTCCAGCGTCAGGTTCTTGCGCAGCCAGTCCGGCTTGCGGTCATAAAAGCCGCGCACATGCTCGCGGCGGATCAGCGGGATCCGCTCACCGAACCGGTCGCGATGCATCTCGATCAGCATGTTGCGATGGGTATGCTCGACCTCGGCCATGTCTTCGAAGACCTTGGCCGTCTGCGGTGCCTGGGCGCGTAGCTGATCAGCATAGGCAAGGTAGATCCGCGCATCGTCTTCTTCCGAGGAGATGGCGAGACCAAGGATCTCCTGTTCGCTCAGACTGTCGAAGGGCCGCTTGGAGGAGGAGAAGGAAAAACCAAACATCGCGAGACGCCTTTTTAGAATTATTCTAAACCTATGCCTCTGCCCTGCCCATTTCAAGGGATAAGTTGTGACTTGACCGGCCTGCGGCACAAACGTAGCCAAAGGACATCACATAAGGACCAAGTCGTCATGACAATCGAGCTTTCCGGCCGCGCCGCGCACCGGGCCGACATCACCGCTCGCGCCGAGGCCCAGATGGCCGCCATGGGCGTGGATGCCGCCTTCATCGACCGGCTGGTCGACACCTTCTACAGTCGTATCCGCCAGCATCCCGATCTCGGCCCGGTCTTCGAAGGCCGGCTCGCCGGGCGCTGGCCGGAGCATATGGTGAAGATGAAATCCTTCTGGTCGTCGATCGCCTTCAAGACCGGCGCCTATGGCGGCAAGCCCGTCCAGGCCCATCACGGCGTCGACGGAATGGCCGAAGGTCTGTTTCGCCAGTGGCTGCAGCTGTTTTCCGATACACTGGTTGAAGTCGGTGCCACCGAAGACATCCATGGCTGGTTCATGACCAGCGCGGAGCGCATCGCCAAGAGCCTCGTGCTGTCCTTGTTCTACAACCCGGCCTTCGACGATCCGGCGCGCAAGCCAGCGGACTGACTGTTCCTTGCGTGGAACACTATCTCCGCGAAAGAATACGCAAATTTGAACCGGCCGCCGGGCAATTTCACGAGCTTTTGCCCTTGCACGCCGGAGTTTGCGCCTTTAGACCCGCCGCGGGAGCCGGAGGAGCAATTTTGGAAAACCAAGGCAAGAGATCATGAACCGCCGTCAATTCTTCAAGCAGGCCGGCGTTGCCGGCGTAGGCGCCGCCGCACTGGCCGCCCCAGCCCTCGCCCAGGAAAATCCCAAGATCACCTGGCGCCTCGCCTCCTCCTTCCCGAAGAGCCTGGACATCATCTTCGGCGCCGCGACTGACATCGCCGAGAGCGTCTCCAAGGCCACCGACGGCCAGTTCGAGATCCAGGTGTTCGCCGCCGGTGAAATCGTGCCGCCGCTGCAGGTCGCCGATGCGGTTTCCGACGACACCGTCGAGATGGGTCATACCTGCTGCTACTACTACATCGGCAAGGATCCGGCCTTCGCGCTCGGCACGGCCATCCCCTTCGGCCTGAATGCCCGCATGACCAATTCCTGGTTCACCGCCGGCGGCGGCAACGAGCTGCTCAACGAATTCCTCAGCTCCTACAAGCTCTATGCGCTTCCGGCCGGCAATACGGGTGCCCAGATGGGTGGCTGGTACCGCAAGGAAATCAAGACGATCGACGACCTCAAGGGTCTGAAGATGCGCATCGCCGGTCTCGCCGGCGAGATCATGTCGAAGGTCGGCGTGACACCGCAGCAGATCGCCGGCTCCGACGTCTATCCGGCGCTGGAAAAGGGCACGATTGACGCCACCGAATTCGTCGGCCCCTATGACGACCTGAAGCTCGGCTTCTACAAGGTCGCGCCCTATTACTACTACCCGGCCTGGTGGGAAGGCGGCCCGACCGTGCATGCCTTCTTCAACCTCGAGAAGTTCAATGCTCTGCCGGAAAACTACAAGCGCATCCTGACCGACGCCTGCGCTGCGGCCAACGCCCGCATGCTCGCCCGCTACGACGCGTCGAATGCCAAGGCGCTGCGCGAGCTCGTCGCCGGCGGTGCCCAGTTGCGCGCGTTTTCGACCGATATCCTCGACACCTGCCACAAGGCGGCGAAGGATACCTATGCGGAACTGACGGCCAAGAACGAGTGGTTCAAGAAGCTCTATGACAGCCAGCAGGCCTTCAAGCAGGATGCCTATCTCTGGAGCCAAATCGCCGAATACAGCTTCGACACCTATCAGATGATCCAGCAGCGCCAGGGCACGCTCTGACGCTTTCGATCGTCGCAAACGACAAGAGGCCCGGGCATCGACCCGGGCCTCTTTGTCGCTAAAACTTCCACCTTAGTGGCAGCAGCCGCTCTTCGTCTCGGCCTTGGGCGCGCAGCAATCCGCCTCGCGGTTGTCGCGGCTGTGGCCGTTCTTGTCTGCGGGCAGGTCCATGGCGATATTGGCGTCGAAGAAGCCGTTCGGCTTCAGCGCGAAGCCGGCATATTCGACCGGCATGATCGGAAAGTCTTCCGGCTTGCAGACATGGGTGTGGCCGAAGGAATGCCAGAGAACCACATCGGCATTCTCGATAGAGCGGTTCTGGGCGACATATTTCGGCAGGCCGTCGCCGCCGGCATGGACGTTGGGATAATCGCCGGACGCATATTTCTCTGCCGGATCGAAGGCCGTGACCCAGATATGCTTCTTGGCAAAACTGCCACGCTGGGCGACCGTCGAGCCTTCCTGCGCCAGCATCAGCGGGCTCGGCATGACCACCATCTTGTAGCCCGGCGCTTTGCCGACGGAATTCTGCACGTTCGGGTTCTGCACCTTCCAGTAACGCCCGGTCTCGCCATTGGCCACGGCGGGTGAATCCAGCTCGCGCTTCAGCACCTTGGTCTTGGTGTCGAAGACATTGCCATACGGATTGTCGTCCCCCCAGGGACGGGGGACGAATTCATGCTCGGTGACGGTATTGCCGCCGCCGTCGATATCCATATGCAGGCGCGCGTTGAAGAAATGCTGATGGGTCGGGCCGCCGAGATTGTCGTCGACCATGCCGCCCCATTGATAGGTTTCGCCAGGAGCAACCGCTGCCGTCTGGATGATGCCCGTCAGCTTGGCCTCCAGCTGGATCGTGCCGTCCTGGTAGAGATACCAGTAGAAGCCGTAGTCGTAATTGCCGACGGTCGCGAAGAAGGAAATGACGAGGCGGCGCGAGCGGCGGACTTCGAAGATGCCGTTGCGGAATTCATAGTGTTTCCAGAGGATGCCGTAGTCTTCCTCATGCATGCAGATGGCATTCTTCATCACCATCGGCTGGCCGAAGTCGTCGGCCGAGGGCACGTCGAAATAGTGGATGTGGCCGAGGCAGTCGCAGCCGAGTTCGAGGCAGTTGGCGAGACGGCCGAGACCGTATTCGCCAGCGTCGAAGGCGCTCTTCCAGAAATGGTTGGCGGTCGGATCGGCATAAGGCACGACCATCTCCGTTACCGAGGCGCGGAAGACGATCGGGCGATGCTTATCCCCGTCCTTGATGCCGAGTTCATGCAGCACAAGGCCTTCGCGCGGGGTGAAGCCGACGCGGAAGGACCAGTTCTGCCATTCGACCTGCCAGCCGTCGACGGTGAAGCTCGGCCCCTCCGGCTGGACGATGTCGAGGGGTTTCAGACCCTGCCTCGTCTGCGGAAAGGCTTCCTGGCCGTAATTGCGCTTCTTCTTGCGCACCGGAATGATCTTCTCGTCATCGACGAGATCAACAACCTGGTTCTTGACCAGATCGACCACGGCGACGACACCCTCGATTGGATGAGAATAGCCGTTGTCCCTCACATCCCCACGCCAGTAGGAGACGGCGCGCACGATGCGCTGGCCCTTTTCGAATTCCAGGCCGAAATAGCCTGACGAGAAGGGGTCGATCTGGACGAGCGGAATATCCTCGTCGGTGATGCCGCGCTTCTTCACCGCCGCAATCCAGCGCGAATCGGATTTCACCGTGGCCTCGACCGTCTCGAATTCGCAGAGCATGACCGGCGGCTGGCCATAAGGCAGTTCATCATGGGCCAGACGCTTGTGGTCAGCGACGGTTTTTGCCGTCAGGTCGACGATGCTCTCAAAGGTCGCGCCGCTCGAAATGTCGAGCGACAGGATGAAGGCGAGGCGGGTAAGCGGCTTGCCGGTCCGGAAGGCTGCGATCTCGGCTTTAGCAGGCTCTTCCAGCCGGATGATCGGGAAGCGGATGGTTTCAGTCAGTGCCTTCTCGTCCTTGAGAATGGCAACGGCTTCCGCGATTTCGGACAGGCTCAAGGGGTCGAGCGGGTGGAGGATGGGTTCGACGACGGCGTCCATGGAACGGTCCTTTGGCAATTCGGTGGATTGGGGGTGGCGCGTTAACGCCACCCGTGTGGTGTCAGCCGCGCCCGGCGCAGATCTCGGTCTCGACCATGGGCATCCCGTGGATACAGAAGAGATTGCAGAAGGCATTCGCCTCGGCGGCGAGCAGGATGGTCGCGGCGCTCAGGACGATGAGCGTTGCGCCAAGCACGCGGTCGGTGGCGGGCAAGGTTCGCATGAGCGTCATTCGAAGGCCTTTCCGAGCGAGGCATAGAGCTCCGGCTTTGCCTTCTTGATCTGCATGGCGAAGGCCGCACCCAAGAGTCCAACGAGCACGATCAGATAGGGGAAGGACTTGACGATGAGGCTCTCGGAACCCGAGAGCAGCGACAGGTTGGCGATAACCAGTCCAAGCGCCCCAATGAGGCCGGCAAGACCAAGCGCCGGGGCGATCACCGTCGTCCAGACACCGTGGCTGGTTTTCACCTTCTTGAAGAAGAGGATGATGGCGACGGAGACCAGGGCCTGCACCGCGAGGATGCCGATAACAGCCAGCGCCGACATCCAGGAGAACACAACCGTATAGGGATCGGCACCGGCCAGGATGAAGAGCGCCAGAACAATTGCGGCGATCGCGCTCTGCACCATGCCAGCGACATAGGGCGAACCATGCATCGGATGCACCTTACCGAGCAGCTTGAAGGCAAGACCTTCGCGGCCGAGGGCAAAGAAGTAGCGGTTCAGCGTGTTGTGGAAGGAGAGAATGCAGGCAAACAGGCTGGTGATCAGCAGGATGTTCATTGTCTGCGAGGCCCAGGGGCCGAGAATGGTGTCGGTTGCGGCGAAATAGAAGGCCTCAAGGCCGGCCTCCGCCGTCGGTTGCACGGCGGTGGGGCCATAGAACTGCACGATTGCCCAGGTGGAGAAGGCATAGAAGACGGTGATCAAGAGCACCGCGACGTAAGTGGCGCGGGGAATGGTCTTTTCCGGGTTCTCAGCCTCTTCGCCGAAGATCGCGGTGGCTTCAAAGCCGATATAGGAGCCGACGACGAAGACCAGCGCCACACCGAGACCCGGGGCAAAGACGGTGGCCGGCGAGAACGAGGTGAAGCCAAAGCCCTCCGGACCACCACCCGATGCCACGATGCCGATGTCGAGCAGCAGCAGGATGGCGATCTCGGCGATCATGCAGACGCCGAGAATGGCGCCGGAGAAGGCGATGTTGCGCTGGCCGCAGACATGCACGATGACAAGCGCCGCAAAGGACCAGACCCACCATGGAAGCTCGACGAGCGGCGCCACGGCACCGGCCATGAACAGACCGAAGAGACCATAGACGGCGATCTGAACTGCCGAATAGGTGACGAGCGCCATCAGCGCGCCGCCAACGCCGGCCGGCTTGCCGATGCCGTGGGTGATGTAGGTGTAGAAGGCGCCAGCCCCGCCGACATGGCGGCTCATCGCCGTGAATCCGACCGAGAAAAGCAGATAAAGGATGCCGGCCAGCACGAAGGCGCCGGGCACGCCCGCGCCATTGCCGAAAGCAAAAGCGGCCGGCGTCGCGCCGACGACTGCGGTCAGCGGCGCGGCAGCCGCCACAACGAAGAAGACGATATGGGCGAGGCCGACGGAATTCTTTGCCAGCCGGTCCGTGGGACCATCCGCAATGGATTGTAATGTCATGGGAACCCCTCTTTTGCTTGATTTTCATCAAGAGGGTAGGCGCGACATTTTGGCACTGAAATTGCAAGTTATGCCAATGAATCGATAATTCACGCCAGCGATGGCCTTCGGGACGCTGAAAATGGCATCTGCACCGCAATTGACCAGCCGAGTGCCTGCAATTGCATCCATTCGGGCCTACGTTCTCGCTCCGCTCGTCGAACAAATCGACCGGAGGAGCGGGAAGACCGATCTTCTGCTCGCCACACACGGGCTTTTACGCAGCCAGCTCGATGATCCCTATGCCATGATCCCGATGGCGCGGTATGTCGCGATCTTCGAAGAGGCCGCGCTGATCACCGAAGAACCTTCTCTCGGCGCGCGGTTGGGCACCCTGTTCAAGCCCAGCGATATCGGCCCGATCGGCGTGTTGTTCTCGATCTCGGGCACGATCCGCGCCGGCTTCGAGCGGCTGGCGAAATACGTCAACACGATCCAGAGCGCCACGAGTTCCGGCATCTTCGAGGAGGACGGCAATCTCGTCTGGAGCTATCGGCTGGAAGATCCGAAGATGTGGCCGCGGCGGCAGGACAGCGAGTTTTCGCTTGTCGCCTCGTGCCAGCTGGTCCGGTCCTGCTTCACCAAAAGCTGGAAGCCGCTGGAAGTGCATTTCGAGCATCTTCCGCCCCGGGATCGCTCCACGCTGGAGCGCATCTTTCGCTGCCCGCTGAAGTTCGGCGAGTCCGCCAACCGCATCATCGTCTCCGGCAGCGACGCAAACCGGCTGTATCGCCAGGAAGATCCCGCCCTGTCCGCGGTGCTCGAACGCCATGTGGCGGAACTGGTCGGCAGGACAGTCACGCCCGACAGCGTCAGCGAACAGGTGCGCGCGCTGATCGGCATCTATCTCGGCCACAAGCCGATAACGCTGTCTTCCATCGCTGCCGAGCTGAAGATCTCCGTGCGTACGCTGCAGCGACGGCTGGCCGCGGAGGGTACATCGCTCCGGGAGCTGGTTCGAGACACGCGCGCGACGATTGCCAGAACCCAGGTGGCTGCGCATGTCCAGAAGTCACGCATTGCCGAGGTGCTCGGCTATGCGGATTCGACGGTCCTGTGGCGAGCCCAGAAGGCCTGGCAAAGCAGGCGCGACCGATGATCATCCCCCACGTGTATTCCCTATAATTCTCGCGCCACCAGTGTTATTGTGGCCTTGGGGAAGTGGACGAGGGGAGCGTCGGGGGACATGGGGTTGTCATTCATAGCAAGGCCCGCAATCGTGGCCTGGTTTATCGTGTTGTTCTTCGTGTCACTTTCTGTGGCCATCGTCACCCTATCGGCGAGCCAGCTGCAGGATCGGCTCATTGGCCTGTCGGATTCCGACGTGCCGATCTCGGTGTGGCAAATCGAACGCATCCGCAAGCAGGGCGCACTTCAGACCGCCCAAGTTTCGCTGCTGACCCAGGAGCTCTCCGCGGCGACCGTCACCTACCGCCAGGCGTCGACCGATCTCGACGAAATCCAGCCGAAACTGGTTCAGGCCGATTTGGATTTCCGCCGCAGCACCGAGGATATCATCTCAAATCTGAGCCTCTATGTTCCCCTCGAATTTACCGGGGATGAGGTTGCACACGCTGTCGAAACGCGCCGAAAGATCGAAAGACTGGTCGGAAATTTGAAGCGCGGCGGGGATCTTGAGCCTTCGTCTCAAGCGCGGCTGGATGAACTTTATGCCGGCTACAGAGCCTCGATCACCCGGCTTGACGAGCTGGAGCCCAATGCTGTCGACCTGAGCCGCAGAGTCGAGACAGCGCGGAAGGCCATGGAAGATGCACGCGAGAAGTTGAAGCTGGCAGACGGGGAAATGGACCGGATGGTCGGCGATAATGCCGCCTTGCGCGGTGCCAATCCGGTGGAGATTTTCGACCTCATCGAGGAATTCTCCTTCATCGAAGGCTTTGCTGGCGGCACGCTCTACAAGTTTTCGGTTCTGCCGAACGAATTTCTGGTCATGATCCTCGTCATTGCGATGGGCACGCTCGGCGCAACGCTCCAGCTCACCTATGACTATTATCGCCTGAACACCATTCCGCGACCTAGCCATTTCCTCCTGCGTCCGATGCTGGGCGCGATCACCGCGATCGTGCTCTTCATCTTCCTGCGCGCCGGGGTGATCGTAGTTACCGATTCGACGAAGCTGAATGAAGCGCCTCCGCTCAGTCCGTTCTTCATCGCTTTCGTCGGCATCGTGGCCGGCTTTCTCTCCGAAAATGCCATGGAAACCGTGACCAGGATCGGCCAATCCTGGCTGCGCGGCAGTGACCGCGCAACGCGTATCGAGCGATGGGGCATCGACCTGGGCAGACATCTCGTGGCTCCCCGAACGCTCGAACAATTCGCGTCGGCCACGGGAACGGAACTGCAAACCGTGAGGCAATGGTTCAACGGCGAAACGGCAATCCCGCCCGAGGCACAAAAACTGATTGCCGTGTGGCTTGGAATGGAACCGCACTTGCTGTTCACCGATTTGCAGCCGACATCGCCCTCTGGCCCCTAAGACGTCACAGCCTGGAGACGCTGAGCGTGTCCTTACCGACGCTGTCGCTTGCCTCCCCGGCCGAGGCGGTTTCGTCTGCTACACTATCTGTACTGGACGGCCAGGGGTTGCGGGGCGCATGATGGTCGCCTGGAGGCCAGGATGGCAAGCGACGGCTACAATCAGTTCTGTCCGGTGGCCAAGGCCTGCGAGGTGCTGGAGCCGCGCTGGACACTGCTCCTGCTATCGGAGATGTGGTCCGGCTCCACCCGATTCAACGAAATCCGCCGCGGCGTGCCCGGAATGTCGCCGACCCTTATGTCGAAGCGGCTGAGGGAGATGGAGGACCGCGGCCTCGTGATACGGGTCCGGCATCCCACCTCGGGCGAGATCAATTATCGCACAACCGCGATTGCGGACGAGCTGGAACCGATCGTCCGCGAGCTTGGCAAGTGGGCGCATCGCAATATCGATGCGGATGTGACGCTGGAAAAGCTTGATGCGCGCCTCCTGATGTGGAACATGCGCCGGAAGATCAATCCGGCCACCCTGCCGGCTTCGCGCCGCAGCGTCATCTGCTTCATCTATCCGGAACTGCCACGCGACGAGCAGAGCTACTGGCTCCTGTGCAAGCCGGGCAATCCCGTTGACCTCTGCTCCACCGATCCCGGACATGACGTCGATCTCTTCGTGACGGCCGATCTGAAGGCGCTCACGTCCGCCTGGATCGGGCTTTCGAGCCTTCGCGCCGAAATCGCCAGCAACAAGATCACGCTGGTCGGCGATCCCTCGATGGCGGCCACCATCGGCGCGTGGATGGTGCGCAGTTCCTATGCCACCGCGCCGCTCTGACGGTCCATTTTCTGTACCGGCCGCACTACAGTTCCTACACTGGCTTCAAAGACATGCCATCGCGACACTCCTCTCTCCATCAGAAGGAGAGAGACCATGCAAAATGTCGCAATGACTGCCGCCAGCCCCGCACCCGTCGCCTCGCTTCCCTTGCCCGATCTGGTCGCACTGAAAGCCCGCCAGCAGGGCGCCTGGGCATCGGGTGATTATGCCGTTGTCGGCACGACCCTGCAGATCGTCGGCGAAACACTCTGCGAGGCGCTGGACCTTCGGGCCGGCGAGCGCGTGCTGGACGTTGCCGCCGGCAATGGCAATGCCACGCTGGCTGCGGCCCGCCGCTTTGCGGTGGTGACCTCGACCGATTATGTGCCGGCTCTTCTGGAGCGCGGTCGCGCCCGCGCCGAAGCGGACGGCCTGACCATCGCCTTCCAGACCGCCGACGCCGAGGCCCTGCCTTTCGAGAACGGTGCCTTCGACGTGGTCCTGTCCACCTTCGGCGTCATGTTCACGCCGAACCAGGATCAGGCCGCCCGGGAATTGCTCAGGGTCTGCCGGCCGGCTGGCCGCATCGGTTTGGCCAACTGGACGCCGGATGGCTTCATAGGCCAGCTGTTCCGCACCATGGGCCAGCATCTGCCGCCACCGCCCGGCGCACTGTCGCCGGCCTTGTGGGGGACAGAAGCCCGACTGAATGCGCTGTTCGCATCCGCCGGCACCGTCGCCACGCAACAGAAGGTCTTCACCTTCCGCTATCGTTCGCCGGAACACTGGCTGGAGGTCTTCCGCACATGGTACGGCCCGGTGCACAAGGCATTTCAGGCGCTGCCCGAAGCGGGCCAGGCAGCGCTTAGCCAGGATCTTATGGCGCTCATCGCCCGTTTCAACCGGGCCACAGACGGGACGATGGTGGTGCCGAGCGACTATCTGGAGGTCATCGTCACCAAGGCCTGAGAAAAGTTGGAGGCCTCGGCTTGCAGGGCGGGGCCTCCATTCGAACGCAGCGGAAGGCTCAGGCCTCCAGACCTTTCAGCAAATTGGCGACGTTGAGGCCGATCTGGGGCACGCCGTAGCCGCCCTCCATCAGGGTCAGCACCGGCACGCCGTTTGCCGCGATCATCTCGCCCATTTTGATGTAATCTGGGCTCTTCAGCTTGAAGAAGCTGATCGGGTCCTGCTCGAAGGTGTCGACACCGAGCGAGACGACAATGGCTTCCGCGCCATAGGCCTTGATCTTTTTCAGGCTGTCTTCGAGCGCTGCTGACCACACTTCCCAAGGGGTGCCCGAGGGCATCGGATAATTGGCATTCAGCCCTTCGCCCTCGCCCTCACCGGTCTCGTCGGCATAACCGAGGAAATAGGGGAAGGCGTTTTCCGGCTCGCCATGCAGCGAGGCGAAGAAGATGTCGCCACGACGATAGGTGATGTCCTGCGTGCCGTTGCCGTGATGGAAGTCGACGTCGAGGATCGCGACTTTCCTGGCGCCGTAATCGAGGAGCCGCTGGGCAGCGACGGCGGCGTTGTTGATGAAACAATAGCCACCGAAGAGGTCGCGGCCGGCATGGTGGCCCGGCGGACGGCAGAGCGAGAAGGCAAAGCGGTTGCCGGCATTCAGCCAGTCGGCGCCCGAGAGCGCGACGTCCATCGAGGAGATCGCCGCCTCATAGGTACCCTTGGAAATCGAGGTCTCGGCGGAGTTGGTGTAATAGCCGACGGCACCGTCGATGTGCTTGGGCACACGGGCCGTCTGGCTGCGGCGGCAGGGGAAGGAGGTCGGGATCGCCTCACCTTCGAAGCCATGCGCCTCCCAGCGGTCCCAGCAGGTGCGCAGGAACTCCAGGTAACCGGCGTCATGCACCTTGAGCGCCGTTTCCAGCCCATGTTCGGACGGCGCCTGCACATCGGTGAAACCCGCCTGCTGCACGGCCTCAAGAATCCATTCGGCCCGGAACGGCCCCTCGAAGGGTTTCACCAGCAGGCCGCCATGCAGCTCGGTCTTGGCATCCCTGAGCTTGTGTTTCTCCGAATAGTAGACGCGCATCTCGTTCCCTCGTTTTTTGTCCGCAGTCGTCGCGGATCAGCTGTTTTGCCGAAGGTAACGCTGGCCGGTAGGCGGCGGCAAGAGACGGAACTGCTTTTTCGGTCATGCGACCAAATCCACTTCGGGATTCGAATGGGCTTGACCTGCGGAAGCAATACGCCTATTTGGAAACGATCATTTCCTAATTATGCGGAACCACCATGTCCAGCATTGCCGCCACCAGTCGCACAGCCGGCCGCCCCCGCGAGTTCGAGCTCGATACCGCCCTCGACGCCGCGATCACCGTGTTCACCGAACGCGGCTATCACGGCACCTCGATCACCGACCTGAAGGCCGCCATGGGGCTCACGGCCGGCAGCATCTACAAGGCGTTCAAGGACAAGAAGGCGATCTTCCTCGCCGCCTTCGACCGCTACAAGCAGGTGCGTGCCGCGCTTCTGGCGGAAAAGCTTGCCCAGGCCTCCACCGGCCGTGAACAGGTGCAAGCCATCCTGCATTTCTATGCCGAGGCCGCCTGTGGCGAGACCGGACGGCGCGGCTGCCTTGCCATCGGGGCTGCGGTCGAACTCGCTCTCTTTGATGCCGACGTGGCCGCGCGGGTGGCGCGGGCGCATGCCGTAACCCTTGCGCAGATCGAAGGCTTCCTCGCAAACGGCCAGAAAGACGGCTCCGTCTCCAGCGCGATCAACGCCTCTACCACGGCGCTCTCCATCTTCTCCTTCCTCCAGGGCATCCGCATCGCCGGCAAATCCGGCCAGCAGCCAGACCGCACCCTGGCGGCCGCCGATGCCCTGCTGACCTTGCTCGACTGACCCTCCAACTCCCCTCGATCCTCCCCCGGAAACCCCCGTTATGACCCAACCATCCGCGACCGCCCATCCGAACCTCCCGACGCATGAGCCCACCCGAGCACAGACCTTGTCGGCCGGGCTCACCTTCATCATGGCCGCCGCCTGCGGCCTGATCGCCGCCAATCTCTATTATGCCCAGCCGCTTGCCGGCCCGATCGCCGAAGCCATCGGCCTGCCGCTGCATGCGAGCGGCCTGATCGTCACGCTGACCCAGGTCGGTTATGGGCTGGGGCTGTTCTTCCTCGTGCCGCTCGGCGACCTCGTCGAAAACCGCCGGCTGATCCTGATCATGATCGGCGTCGTCACAGCAGCACTGATCGCCGCTGGCCTTGCCACCACGCCGCTTCCCTTCCTCGCCGCCTCGCTGTCGATCGGCCTTGGCGCCGTTGCCGTCCAGATGATCGTGCCCTTCGCTGCCGGATTGGCGCCTGATCACGCGCGCGGCAAAGTGGTCGGCAATGTCATGAGCGGGCTGATGGTCGGCATCATGATGGCCCGGCCGATCTCGAGCTTTGTCGCGCGCCTGGGTTCCTGGCACACGATCTTCTTCCTGTCCGCCGCAGTCATGGTGGCGCTCGGAGTCATACTGGCCGTAAAGCTCCCGCGCCGCGTCCCGCAGGCAAAGCTTGGCTATCTCTCGCTGATCGGCTCCATGGGCAGGCTTCTGGCAACACAGAAGGTATTGCAGCGGCGCGCCGCCTATCAGGCCTTCCAGTTTTCCGCCTTCAGCCTGTTCTGGACGGTGACGCCGCTTTATCTCGCAAGCCCGGCCTTTGGCCTCACCCAGACAGGGATCGCCCTCTTCGCGCTTGCCGGTGTCGCCGGCGCCATCGCCTCGCCGATCGCCGGGCGTCTTGCCGACAGGGGCCTGTCCGGCCCGGCCACAGCTTTCGGTCTGGCCAGTGCGCTCATCGCCTTCGTCATCACACTTGTTGCGCCCGAGGGCTCGTGGATCGCGCTTTCGCTCCTGACGCTTGCCGCCATCCTGGTCGATTTCGGCGTGACGACGACGCTGGTCACCGGCCAGCGCACCATCTACGGCCTGGGCGCGGAACTGCGCAGCCGGCTGAACGGGCTGTTCATGGCGATCTTCTTTACCGGTGGCGCCATCGGCTCTGCGGTCGGCGCCTACAGCTATGCCCATGGCGGATGGACGGCAGCAGCGATCATCGGAGCTGCCTTGCCGCTTGCAGCGCTGCTTCTCTTCCTGACGGAGCGCAAGCGGGCCTGAAGCCGGAAACCCAAAGGGGCGGCTTTCCCGGTCATCAGACTGGAAAACCGCCCCTTTTCCCCCGGCCCCCGCCGTAGTCGAATTTATTCCGTCAGATTGATCTGTTCGGTCTGGCCACCTTCACAGGTGTAGCAGCAGTCTTCGCAGGTTTCGGCATTCTCCGGACCAACGCCCCAGTAGCTTTGCTTGTCGCCGGAGATCCAGGCGCCGTAGCAGATCTTCTCGCCCTCTTCGCAAGAGAGCGGGATCTGCTTCGTCTCGCCGTCGTCGAGATAGAAGACCTGATTGTCGCCCGGCCAGATATGTTCCCGGTCCTGGCTGTACAATTCAACTTCCACCGCGTTCGGATGATCGTTGCGCATGACGAAGGTGACGTCGGCGGCAAAGGCCGGTGCGACGGCAGCCAGCGCCAATCCCATGGCAATCCCGATGATTGTCCTGCGTCCTGCCATGCTCGACCCCTGTTGCCCCGAATTGCCCTTCAGGGCGCGACCATAAGCAGATGGAATCGCTGATGGAAAGGGTCGACACCAGACGTTTTTTGGGCTGATTGGCGCTCAGTTCTCAGGCCAGTCGCTTGTAGAAGATCACCGTGTCGCAGAAGCGCCCATCCGGGTAGAGCGCATAGTCCGGAATCTCGCCGGAGCGCTGCCAGCCGAGCTTCTGATAGATCGTTTCGGCCAGCTGCCCCTTGGCCGTATCGAGCACCAGCAGGGTACGTCCTGCCTTTTCAGCGCCCGCCTCCGCCGCCCTCATCAAAGCGGTCGAGAGCCCCATTCCCCGAGCTCCCCGATGCACCAGAAGCTTCATCAGGTCGGCGCGATGCGGCTGGTTGGGTTTTAACGCAAACCCGATCTGCACCGTTCCCATCAGCCGGCCCTCAACGAAGGCGCCCCAGAGCAGGACCTCGCCGCGCCCGACGGCCTCTGCCACGCCGCGCCAAAAGCCCTCGCCCTGTTGCGGGGTGAACGGCGACATGAAGCCGAGCGAGGCATTGTCGTCGATGCAATCGCGGAGCACTTCGGTCAGCGCCGGGATCTGGTCGAGGGCTTCGGCATGGGACAGCAGGCGAATATCAGGCATGGGACTTTCCAATTTCGGTCGAGAAGCAGGCAATGAAAGTGTCAGGGGCCAAGCGCAATCACCACGGCATAGCGGGCGGGCGCGTCGGTCGGGTTGTGATAGGCATGGACGTCGCCGACATTCATGAAGAGGCAATCGCCCGCTTCCAGCCGATGCACAGTCTCGCCCACCGTGAGCTCTATCACGCCCTCGAAGACCCAGACATGCTGGGTCTGGCTGCGGCCGGTCGGGCGACCGGGAAAGCGGACATGCGCATGCGGCGGAAACTCCACCTCAACGATATCGGTGCCGCTGCCGGTGCCCGGCGGGGAAACCGCGCGGCGCAGATAGCCGCTTTCCGGATCGCGCCAGGCAGGCTGATGGGCGCGGCGCATGAGCGGATCGGCGACCTCGCCGTCGTCTGCAAAGAAGACCGAGAGCGACACGCCGAGCGCCGAACACAGCCGGGCCAGAAGCGCTGCTGTCGGGCTCGCCTCAGCCCGCTCGATGCGCGAGATCATCGCCCGGCTGACACCGGAGGCCTCTGCCAGTTGCTCAAGCGTCAGGCCGCGCTGAACTCTTAGCGCCCTGATCCGCTCCCCCACCGTCTTTTCGAAGTCCTGGGTCATGATTTCCATGATAGTAGAATTCATGAATACCATCGTGGAGTCAAGGGCCACAAACACAAGGGAACACATCCCCGCCGGATTGCCTTATGCTGCCACGACAGTTGAGAGGAAGCAGCATGCAGAATATCGGACGGGTGGCGGAGCTTTGGCGATATCCGGTGAGTTCCGTTGGCGGGCAATCGCTGGAGACGCTCGACGTTGCGCCGACGGGGATCGCCGGAGACCGTCGCTTTGCCCTGTTTGATCCGGCAAACGGGCTTGCTGCCGCCCCGGAACGCGAGCCGCGCTGGCGGCCGGCGCTCTTTCTGCAGGCGCTCCGCGACGATTCTTCCTTGTTGCCACAGCTGCGCTTCCCTGACGGGGAGACCTTCTGGCTGGACGATTCCAGGTTGGGCATCCGGCTCGAAGCGCATTTCGGCTTTGCCGCCGGCATCGGCGCCTATGGCGGGCTGGATGACGGGGCAGACCTGCGTTTTCCCGTCGTTTCCAATCGTTATGCGCCAGCCGCTCTGCATCTCGTGACAACGGCATCGCTGCAGGCCCTGTCAGACGCCGGCAGCCTGCCGCCACTCGACCATCGCCGTTTCCGTCCCTCCATCCTGATCGAGACCGATCATCGAGCCGGCTTCATCGAGAACGGCTGGATCGGTCACGACATCACCATCGGCTCCACCACTATCAGCGTAACAGAACCAACGCGGCGCTGCGGCATGACCATGATCGGCCAGCCAGAATTGAACGAGCAGCCCGAGATCCTGCGCTCGATCATGCGGCACAACGCCCGCAATCTAGGTGTCTATGCCACCGTGCAGGCTCCCGTGACGATTGCCGTTGGCGATCCCGTCTATGCCGGGATCTGATACAGCGGTTCTTCGCGACTCTCCTGCCCAACATCCGCGAGTATGGCTTCGGCCACCGTCTCGCCGATTTCGCAGGCGCTGGTGATGCCCTGGACGAAGGGTTCCTTGTGCAGAAGGAAAGCGATCGCGGCACAATAGAGCCGATTGCTGAGCGGACCGTCGATCCGTGGACGGTAGAACTCGTCGACATCAATGCCGCCGGTGCGCACCATATCAGGCCCACCTTCGAGCGTATGCAGCGCACCTGTGCGTGGTGTCGCCGCTTCCCGTATCCCGCCTTGTGCCACAAGGGTCGGGAACGGTAAGTCTGTCGCCGACAGCGTTTCCTGGCCGGTCGCGTCGATGAAGGCGCCGAAGCGATGTTCGACATCGCCGACAATGACGCGGGCGCCGCGCTCCACGCCGGTCTCATCCGTTTCAATCCGGTAATCATCGCCGAGCTTCAGGATATCCAGCTTTCCCGCCCGCGACAGCGCGAGAAGACGCCGGATCGAGGTGAGCGGCACGGTGGCATAGTCGTCGATGAAGATCGTCTTGAAGTGTTTGTGGAAGCGCTTCAGATCTTCCTCGTTCAGATGCGGAATGACACGCGCGACGATCTCATGGGTGATCAGAATGGCATAGCGCCATGGCACCGTGTAGCGCTTGACGCGGTTCTCTTCCACCTCAGCCAGATTGCGCGCTGCCCAGACGAAGGGGTCGGACCCGATGCGGTCGGCATAGTAGGCTGCGGCGAAGGTCTCGACCGTCAGTTGCGACAGACCGATGCGGGCGGCATAGTGCGGATCGGCCGCGACGATCTCGCGGCGGAACAGCTCGAAGACGTCATCAAGCAGGTCATGACGACCAGTCGCGATCAGCGCGTCGATCGCCTCGTTGGTGCAGACCTCAGGCGTCTCATAGGGCAGCGGACAATAGAAGTCGGCTTCGGGCAGCACGCCCTTGCGCGACATCATTGTGGCATGGAAATCCTGCGTGCCCTCAGCCGGCTGATATTGCAGGTCACCTGTTGCATCCGAATAAAACATGCCGCGGGCCGTCGCCACCGTCATCAGCGCATCGATGCTGCTGAGCGAGGTGCCGCGAATGCCGACCCGCTCGTTGCGCACGGTCTTCAATGCCGTTGCCGGCCAGGGCGAGACGAAATAACCCGGCCGGATTTCGGTGGTCTCCGGCCAGTTGTGCCCGGTCGCCATGACCACATGGTCAAAGACTGCGTCGTGGCGTCCCTCCGGGCTCTCGACACACAGCCGGATCTGCTCTGCCTGCAGCTCGATATCCACCACCTTGTGGCGGCCGAGGACCGTGACCTCATGGCCGTTTTCGGTTGCTGCCAGGCGAAGGAGCCGGAACTGCTCCTGCATATAGTCGCCCAGCACCACCCGCGGATAAAATTCCCTGTTGTCGATGGCCGGGCGCTGGATGCCAAGCTGCAGCAGGCGTTCGTCACTCTGCCTTTGCAGCCATTCAACGAGTGTCTCGGCAAAGGCCGGAAGCTCGATGCTCGGAATGTTGGATAACATGGCCGGATCGTTGACGTCGGGGTGATAGGGCGTGCCCTTGCCCGGCTCATCATCGGCTTCATACAGGGTGATTGACAGGGGCGAGGAGGCTCCGACAAGGCCCTTAAAGGTATAGAGCCCGGTTGGGCCGGTACCGATAATCGCAATTCTGGGAAGCATTTGCATCTCACTGCCGTGCAAGGGATCTCGCATACGGATGCGATAGAATGTTCAGCTGAGCCGGATGTTCCCTGTCTCGATGTCGCAGTCGACAACGGCCGTCGTCCGGAACAATTCGATTGGCTTCAGCCTTTTACTGTCATCGCAACCCAGCCCGGAGGATATACCGATGATTTCTGCAGATCAGATTCGTGAACACATGGAAGTGCGCGGTCTCGACGGCGCCCATGTCGGCACCGTCGACCACATGGACGGTCAGAGCCGCATCAAGCTCACCCGCACCGATTCGATGGACGGTCAGCACCATTATATCCCGCTCGACTGGGTCGATCACATCGACGAGCACGTCCATCTGTCGAAGAATTCCGACGACGTGAAGCGCGACTGGTCGGTCAACTGACCGATGGGGACCGGCATGATGCCGGCCAAAAGGTGAGGGCCGCACGCGCAAGCGTGACGGCCCTTTTTTTCATTGGCTAAGGTCGCTCAGCCGCCGACCTGGGCGATCCAGTCCGGCAGACTGTAATAATTGGAAATGCGGGCGACCTTGCCGTCGCGGATCTCGAAGAAGGCGCCGGCCGGCAGACGGTAGGTCTGGCCATTGGCTTCGGGCAGGCCCTCGTCGGTTGCCAGATACGTGCCGTTGACGATGAATTCGGCCGCACCCCGCGTGCCGTCTTCGTTGACCATCACCACCATCTCAGTGAGCTCTTCCTTGTAGCAACGGTTCATGTGATCCATGAACTTGGCAAAGGCTTCCTTCCCCGTCTGGCGGGCTCCCTGGTTGATGTCGTGGGCGACATTGTCGGTGAGGAGCGAGAGGAAACGGTCCATGTCGCCGGCATTGAAGGCGTCGTAATAGGCACGGATGGTGGCGGCGGCGGTCATCGATCACTCCTCGTCGTGGAATTGCTTTCTCAGGTCGTCGCAGACGGGTATAAACGCTCCGCAACGGACTGAAAACACTCTATGGCGCTTGAGATCCAATCCTTTTCCGGCAGCGACGCCGCCCCCTATTTCGACGACCTCGCCCGTCTTCGCATCGCCGTGTTCCATGATTTTCCCTATCTCTATCATGGCGACAGTGACTATGAGCGCCGGTACATGGAGATCTATGCGCGCTCCGAGGGCTCGATCTTCGTGCTCGCGATCGACGATGGCAAAGTCGTCGGCGCCTCCACCGGGAACCCCATGCTTGCCGAGACAGACGAGGTGCAGGAACCGTTCCGCAAAGCCGGCCGAGACCCCGCCGACTATTTCTATTTCGGCGAAAGCGTGCTCTTGCCCGCCTATCGCGGCCGGGGCATCGGCGTTGGCTTCTTCGACGGCCGCGAGGCCCAGGCGAAAAAACTCGGCCTGCGCTACGCCACCTTCTGCGCCGTCGAACGCGCCAAAGACCACCCGCGTCGTCCGGCGGACTACCAGCCCCTCGACGGTTTCTGGCAAAGACGCGGCTATACCCATCACCCCGAGCTCGTGACGACCTTCTCCTGGCGTGACCTGGATGAGGAGCAGGAAAGCCGCAAACCGCTGTCTTTCTGGATCAGAGATCTTGGCGGCTGATCGCGGTGTTCTGGCGCGAACGCAATGAGCGCGTTATGATGACCAAGCATAGAGCGGAGCTAAGCCGATGCCTTCCCTCACCACGATGACGATCGAACTCAGCCAGGATGTTAAGGACAAGCTCGACGCGCTGGCGTCTGGCTCGGAGCAAAGCAGCACGCGCCTCGCTAGTGAGGCTGTCGGCGCCTTCGTTGAGGAGGAACTCGCGCTTCGCAACGCCATCGAACGAGGGTTGGACGACGGCAATTCGGGGCGCGTGATCCCCCATACTCGTGCGATTGCCGAAATGCGGGAGGCCATTGCCGCCGTGCGCCGCAGTCGGGCCAAGTAACAATGACGCGCCTGGTCGTCTGGTCGGTCGATGCCTACCGGGACACCCTCGCCATCCTCCGGCACATTGCTGACGACGATCCCGACACCGCCGAACGCATCCTGGACATCATCGAAGCTGCAGGCCATCGCCTCGGCGAAAGGTCAACCGGCAGATCCGGTCGGGTCGCGGGCACGTTCGAAAAATCTCTCGCGCCTTTGCCCTGGATCCTTTGTTATACAATCCAAACCGAAGCGGAGCACGAAAGCGTGCTGATCCTGCGCGTGATCCACACGGCGCGCAACTGGCCAAGCGGCACGTGGCCAAAGCCGGATTGAGGACTCGCTTGTCACACCGATAACACCGCGCGCCTGCCCTCCAGAAACCGCCGCTCCGCCTCTCCAGGACGGAGCGCCAGCGCCCTGTCATAGGCGGCCCGGGCCTCACTCATCTGTCCGAGCCGGGCAAGCAAATCCGCACGGGCAGCGTGGAAAGGCAGGAAATCGGCGAGCGCCTCGGCATCAAGGCCATCGAACTCGGCCAGGGCCTCTGCCGCCCCCTGCACTTCCGCCAGCGCCACCGCCCGGTTGATGCGGATAACAGGGTCGTCGCGCAACTCGACCAGAATGTCATAGGCCGCCAGCACCGCCTTCCAGGGCGGCGGATCGGCAAGCGTCTTGCGCCCGCACCACAGCGCATGGATCATCATCTGCAGGATGCGCGGCCCCGGCCCCGATATGCCCAGCGCCCTGCCGCAATAGCGCCTGGCATCTTCGATCAGCGGTCTTGACCAGCACTCCGGGTCCTGCTTGGCGAGCGGCACCATCACACCTTCTGAGTCCGTCCGCGCCGGCCGACGCGCCTCGGCAAAACGGAAGGTGGCAGCCAACGCCAAAACCTCGGCCTCACCAGGCAGCATCTCTGAAAGCAGCGCCGTCACGTCGAGCATTTCGCGGGCGAACCCGGCATGGCGACCGGTGCCCGCCGCATCCTCATGTGCCTTGGCATAGGCGATCTCCAGCGTCGAGAGCACCGCCGCCAGTCGCTCAGCCCAGTGTTCGGGCCCCGGCACCTCGAAGCTGACGCCGGCTTCCGTGATCTTGCGTTTGGCGCGCACCAGGCGCTGCGCCAGCGTCGTTTCCGACACCAGAAAGGCCTGCGCCACTTCCTCCGTCGACAACCCGCAGACGAGTTTCAAGGTGAGTGCCGCGCGGCTCTCCGCCGCCACCGCCGGATGGCAGCAGACGAAGATCAGCTTCAGCCGCTCGTCGGGAATCACGGCATCGTCACTTGCCAGTCTCTCCTCGGCGGTCGGCTCCGGCTCCGGTTCGTCCGGCCGGTTCATGGCCCTTATGCGCCGTCGCCTCAGGATATCGAGTGCTGCGCGTTCGGCCACCCGATAGAGCCAGGCCGCCGGATCACGCGGCAGCGCTTTCTCCTCATCCCCCCAGGCCTTCACCGCCTTCAGACAGCTTTCGGCAAAGGCCTCCTCCGCCAGTTCGAGATCACGGTAGCGGGCGGCGAGTGCCGCGCGAATGCGCCCGCCCGCCGCCCGGAAGGTCTCGTCGAGGACCTCTGCCTGCATCACCTCAACGCTTCGTCGCCAGGCCAGGCGGCATTGGCAATAGGGGGCGGACCTCGATGGCCCCGTCCTTGCCGAGCGGCACCTTTTTGGCGATCGCGATCGCCGCATCAAGATCCTCGGCTTCCACGAGATAAAAGCCGCCCAGCTGTTCGCGCGTCTCGGCGAAGGGACCGTCATGGATGGTCTGCCGGCCAGCCGTGGTGCGCACCGTCGTTGCCGCCTCCGTGCCCTTCAGCCCGGCGCCTGCGCGCATTTTCTCGCCCAGCTCATGGCTGAAGGCGAAATGGCGGGGGCCGAGATCGGCCATGATCGGACCCATCTTGTCCGGACCGCCGAAGATTTCCTCGTTCTCATAGATCAACAGCATGTATTGCATCGTCCTTGCCCCTCCTTCGGGCCCTGCGGCAGCGTTCGTCGATGCCGTCGATCAAGAGACGCGGCTCGAATTGTGGATTCGACACCGGCGCGCAGATTTTTTGATCCCGCCGCATTATCAGCGAGCCCGTGACCGGTGACAACGGCCAGTCCTGGTCACCGATGGCCTCTCCTGCGACGCCAAAACCGCCGCGACCGCCTGCAAAACCCGATCTTTCCGCTTTGCGAGAACTGGGCCCGCTGCTATATGCGCGAACCATGAGCACCGATCGCACACCACTCGACCACATCCGCAACTTTTCCATCGTCGCCCATATCGACCATGGCAAGTCCACCCTCGCCGACCGTCTGATCCAGACGACCGGGGGCCTTGCCGAGCGCGAGATGTCCGAACAGGTGCTGGACTCGATGGATATCGAGAAGGAACGCGGCATCACCATCAAGGCCCAGACGGTGCGTCTGCACTACAAGGCCAACAATGGCGAAACCTATGTGCTGAACCTGATCGACACGCCCGGACATGTCGACTTCGCCTATGAAGTCTCGCGCTCGCTGTCTGCCTGCGAAGGCTCTCTGCTGGTCGTCGACGCGTCCCAGGGCGTGGAAGCGCAGACGCTCGCGAACGTCTACCAGGCGATCGACAACAATCACGAGATCGTCACGGTTCTCAACAAGGTTGACCTGCCGGCCGCCGAGCCTGAACGCATCAAGGAACAGATCGAGGAAGTCATCGGCATCGATGCTTCTGAGGCGGTGCTGATTTCGGCCAAGACCGGCCTCGGCATTCCCGACGTTCTCGAAGCCATCGTGCACAAGCTGCCGGCGCCGAAGAGCGAAGGCGGCGACAAGGCCCCCTTGAAGGCCCTGCTCGTCGACAGCTGGTACGACACCTATCTCGGCGTGATGGTTCTGGTCCGCGTGCTCGACGGCGTGCTGACCAAGGGCCAGGTCATCCGGATGATGGGCACCGATGCCAAATACAATGTCGAGCGCGTCGGCGTTTTGACCCCGAAGATGCTCGCCGTGGACTCCCTCGGCCCGGGCGAAATCGGCTTCTTCACCGGTTCGATCAAGGAAGTGGCCGATACCCGCGTCGGCGACACCATCACCGAAGACAAGCGCCCGACCGCCAAGATGCTGCCGGGCTTCAAGCCGGCCCAGCCGGTCGTCTTCTGCGGCCTGTTCCCGGTCGATGCCGCCGATTTCGAGGATCTGCGCGCCGCCATGGGCAAGCTGCGCCTCAACGACGCCTCCTTCTCCTTCGAAATGGAATCGTCTGCCGCTCTCGGCTTCGGCTTCCGCTGCGGCTTCCTTGGCTTGCTTCACCTCGAAATCATCCAGGAGCGCCTCGAGCGCGAATTCGATCTCGACCTGATCGCGACCGCCCCGTCCGTCGTCTACAAGCTGTTCATGACCGACGGCACGGAACGCGAGCTGCACAACCCGGCAGATATGCCCGATGTCGTGCGGATCAACGAAATCCACGAGCCGTGGATCAAGGCGACGATCCTGACGCCCGACGACTATCTCGGCGGCATCCTGAAACTCTGCCAGGACCGTCGCGGCATCCAGACCGAACTGACTTATGTCGGCAAGCGCGCCATGCTGACCTATCAGCTGCCGCTCAACGAAGTGGTCTTCGATTTCTACGACCGCCTGAAGTCGATCTCCAAGGGTTATGCCTCCTTCGACTACCATCTCGACGCCTATCGCGAGGGCAACCTCGTCAAGATGTCGATCATGGTCAATGGCGAGCCGGTCGACGCGCTCTCCATGCTGGTCCACCGCTCGGCTGCCGAAAAGCGCGGCCGCGACATGTGCGAAAAGCTCAAGGATCTGATCCCGCGCCACATGTTCAAGATCCCGATCCAGGCCGCGATCGGCGGCAACGTGATCGCCCGCGAAACGATCTCGGCGATGCGCAAGGACGTGACCGCCAAGTGCTACGGCGGCGACGCATCCCGCAAGCGCAAGCTGCTCGACAAGCAGAAGGCCGGCAAGAAGCGCATGCGTCAGTTCGGCAAGGTCGAGATCCCGCAGGAAGCGTTTATTGCGGCGTTGAAGATGAGCGACGAGTGAGCAGGGCTGCCCCCGCCTTGACATTCAAGAATAGTAAGTAAATTCCGCCTCACCGCGTGGAAAACTCGCCTCTTCCTCAAGGACTTGGTGGTTTTGCTCGTTGTCCACAGCCCGTGGCACAACATATAGCGTTAACATTTCCTTCACAGGCCACCCCTTGACGGAATCAGTCGGGACGATGTTAATGGATCCTGTTGCGGCGGCGACTGGACCGGGCATTAGCGAGGCCAGGTTTCATCAAACATTGTGGCGGCTTACTTTGAGGTGAAGCGACGTTTCCCGTCGTCGTGCCTGCAGGAAAACTATGCAATTTTGACCGCCAAGCGCAGGTCTATGTCTGGCGGCAATTTTCCGTTCCTACTATATTTAGCGTTTGCAGCCACCATCACCACAAAATACCCGTCAATTCCATCACGGGAATTGGCCAAGTGGCACTAAGTAGGAGATTCCGATGCTCAGAAGATAACTAGCCAGCCGCACCACTGAGCACCGTCGCGGTTGGCATTGACAAAAAGGGCCACAAAACAGTTCGGGCGGCAACCCAACCTGAAATGTGACCCGTGGTGTCAGCGGACAATCCCAATCCGTTGGACGGATGTACTGAGACTGCCGATATCTGAACACTTGCATTTTCAGGCTCGCATCTCTCGGTCTCCGTTTCAAGAGGGCATCCTCGATGGAGATCATTATCATGAACGATAATGCCAAACCGAGCCCTGCGCTCACCTTCGATGACGCCATCCAGATCTGGCTCTGCCACTGGACCGGCGAGTTTCAGAACAGGATTGCGGCGCGTCTCGACGTCAATCCGGGCCGCGTGAACGAAGTTCTCAAAGAACGGAAGTTCATCGGCAGCCGCGAAGCGGCCCTTCAGAAGCGCTCAGCATGACGAAGCGAGGTCGCTGCGAAAGCAGCGACCTTCCTCCTCACAATCGAACAAGGATTCTGAAAATGACCAAACGCAATCAACACGTCGTCCCCCATGCCGATGGCTGGGCGGTCAAGGGTGCAGGCTCCGAGCGGGCCACCAAGGTCGTCGAAACCCAGCGCGAAGCGATCGGCATTGCCCGTAGCATCGCGCAGAACCAGCAGTCGGAAATGCTGATCCATGGCGAAAACGGTCGCATTCGCGAGCGCAACTCCTATGGCAATGATCCATATCCGCCGAAGGGCTGACAATCCCGCCGGGGGTGGTTCGCCGCCCTCGGCAACCCGCTTTCTTGACGGTGAATTTCGCGCTATGATGGCGCATACTCGGAGTTGCGCCATGTCGATCGAAGTCCGAAAAGTCCATGACCTGACCGTCAGCGAAACCCTCGCCACCGAGGCCGAAGCCCTCGGCCTTGACATCACGGGTGCCGCCGAACAGGGCATCGCCCGCGCCATCAAGGCCGAGAAGGAAAGGCGCTGGAAGATCGAGAATGCCGAGGCGATCAAGGCGTCGAACGACTATGTCGCCAAGCACGGCCTGCCGCTCGCAAAATACCGGACCTTCTGACCGTGGCCCGCTTCCACGTTCACCGCATCGGGAACGACGGAAGCCTCGCCCTCGACGTGCAATCCAATCTGCTGGATGCCCTGACGACGCGCGTGGTGGTGCCGCTCGCACCAGTCGTTGACGTTGCGACCCTCGTTCCACGTCTCAATCCGCGCCTTGCCATCGATGGCGAAACCTTTGCGATGCTCACCCAGTTCATCACGACGGTCCCCGTCTCCGCCGTCGGCCCCTCGGTCGCCAATCTCTCCGCCCGCGCCGATGAGATCACCGCCGCCACGGATTTCCTTTTCCAGGGTTTTTGACCGCTTCTTGCCCGCCCGCCGCCGTCGCGCTAGCATTCGAATGCAATCATACGCCGATAGGCCAAACGACAGGGGAGACGGGCATGCACAAGTTCAAGATCGTGAAGACCGAAAAGGGCGAGTTCCGCGTCCAGTTCGTCTATAATTCCGAGATCATGGTCTGGTCGGAAAACTATGCCTCGAAGGCGAGTGCAAAGAACTGCGTCGAGTCACTGAAGAAAAACGCCCCCGCCGCCCCGATCATCGACCTCACCAAGCAGGAAACCGGCAGCGGCTATCGCTTCGAGATCGACGAGGCCAAGAACGGCGAAACCTTCGTCCGCTTCCGCGCCGCCAATGGCGAAATCATGGTGCGCTCGGAAACCTACAAGTCGAAATCCAGCGCGAAGAACTGCATCGAGTCGATCCAGAAGCGGGCAGCGGAGGCTGCGGTCGACGAGGCGGGGTGAGGTTCGGCGGGTGTGCCCTACCTCCCCCCATGCGGGGGAGGACGGAAAATCGAAGGCTTAGGCGAGCGTAAGCCGCCTAAACTTCAGATTTTCCCGGAGAGGGGCACGGTTCCGTGGGCGCAGGCCTCACCAAGCCCCCCTCTTGCGAAATCTGAGGTTTGGCCCTGACCGGGCCAATTCCTCGATTTCGCTTTCTCCCCCGCAAGGGGGGAGATACTCCCCTCACAAACCCTCGCCCGGCTCCCACGCTCTCGGCGCCACCCCGCGCTCAACCACATAGAGCCCATCAGCCGCCATCTTTTGCCACTCCCCGGCATCACCATCCGGCCAGAGAACGCGGATCTCCGTCTCCGCCTGCTCCCCCAGCCCAAAATGCTGCCAGCCGGTCTTGCCGCTGGCGTGGCCACCGCCGATCGTCACTTCACGGCGCTGAATCACATCGCCGGTCTTTACCTCGATCCAGGCACCGACGGCATCGCGGTTCGGGCCGTCCTGGCGGAGCGCGATCTGGAGGAAGTGGCCGGCGCCTTCGGTGGTATTGCGCCAGATCTCGACGGGCGAACCCTGATTGACCACGAGCAGATCGATCAATCCATCAAGGTTGAAATCGGCGAGCGCGCCGCCGCGGCCGGTCGCCATTGAAGCCATGCCCGCCTTGTCGCCCATCTCTAGGAACTTGCCGTCAGCGCCCTGGACCAGCAGGTTGTTTGGATCCTTCTCGGCAAAATCGGGCATCTTCGCAACATTGCCCTTGGCGATGAAGAGATCGGCGCGGCCGTCATTATTGACGTCTTCGAAATCGGTGTGCCAGGCGGTCGAGGGGCGGATCTCACCACCGGTATAGGGCCGATGGGCAGTGGCCCCCTTGGCGAAAGCGATATCAGCGTAAGAAGGCTTCGGCTTTCCGTCAGCGGGGATCTCGCCAAGCTTCTGCAGCTTGTTGTCGGCCATGCTGGTCAGGAAATATTCCGGATAGCCGTCGAAATCGAGGTCGTGGGTGGCGATGCCCATGCCCCAGATGCGCAGGTATTTCCACCCCTCGGCCTGGCTGTAGAGCACTGGCGGCTGGCCCGGCTCGACATGCCACATCTGTTCCTGGCCGCCCTTGTAATATTCGCGATCGTTGGACACGCGAATCGACGGCGTTCCGGAACGGTTCCAGTCGGTGAAGAGGATGGAGAGCGGGCAGAAGGAGGGGCTGAGCGGCAGCGGCGGGGCAAAGCGGCGCTCCGTTGTCGATGCCGGGCGATGCAGCCAGTTGTCGGTGCAGGAGCCCCAGGGCTCGAAATCCTCGAAGCGGTCGATATAGTTGCCGATCGCGAGTGTCGGCCAGGTATTGCCGCGCTCCCAGGTGGCGGAAAAGGCGGTGGACCAGGCGTCGCCGCCGTCGAAGCCCCATGCTTCATTGGCGCGCTCGAAACGGCATTCGCCGAGCCCCCGCATGACAACATTCTCGCCGGAGCGTAAGAGCATGACGTCCTGCAAGCCGTCGCCGTCGACATCAAGCGTATAGGCGCCGATCACCTTGTCGAGTTCGAGGCCGGAGGGCTTTTCCTCGAATTTCAGCACCCCGCCCTGCTGGCTTCGGTTCAGGAAGAACTTGGCCTTGTCCTCGCCGCCAGCCAGCACGAGATCGGGGAAGCCATCGGCATTGCAGTCGAAACTGCCGGCGCCGCCACCGACCATATACTCCCAGTCACCGCGATAGGTGCTGACAATGCCGCTGGACGCGGTTTCGTCGGTGAAGCGGGGGACGAGCGGGCCGCCATTGGCCAGTACTGTGCCTGCCTGCAAGGCGAGGAAAAGCGCGACCACCGTGCGCGATGTCATGGATCCGCTCATCCACGTGTCCTCAGGGAGACCGTCTTTTCGCCGATGCAACGGCCCTGATCGAGGCCACGGTCAATCGCCGCGCGGAAATGGATGCCGCCATAAAGGCGCGAAACGCCCGCTTCCTCGGCGGCTTCCCAGAAGCTGCCAAAAGATCGATTGGGCAGCTTGTCCTTCTCGTGCGCGTTGTCGGTGAAGGCATAGTTCTCGCCGAAAAAGGCGGTGAGAACCGTGGCGGCGGCGCCCGACTGGGTGGAATGGCCGCTCGGATATTCCGGGAAGGGCGGCGTGATCAGGATCGGTTCCCATTTCGGGTCGATGACGCGCTTGATATAGGTGATCGGGCGCAGGAGATCGTATTCGAATTTCGAATGCCAGCAGCCGATGAAGGCATCTGCCAGCGTCACGCCGAGCCGGGCCATCAGGTCGGCATGGTCGGCAGCACTGGCCTTGCGTTCGTCGAGGATCTTGAGGCCGATGACAATCCAGTGGCCGGGCGGGGTCGGCGAGAGCATCGGATCGTCAGACCAGAAGCGGGCAATCGCGCGCTGCTCCGGGGTCAGGTTCCTGACAGTGTCGTAAACCTCCTGAGCTTCCTTGTAGAAATCCGAGCCCTTTTCCTCGCTATAGGTCGGCGGCGGCGGAAGGGGGCAGCCATTGCCGGTTTCCATCGCGAAAGGCCGGTTCTCACCCCATTTCGGCAGAAGCGGCTTCTGCTGCTGGTTGATCAGGCTGGTCGGGACCCAATGCGCAGGTCCCTCGTTGAGGGCAAATTCGAGGGGAAATCCCATGTTCTCGACCCTGGCGCCGCCATCGCCTTCAGACCAGGCGAGGATATGGGCAGTCACGCTCTCCCCATAAGCCTGGCTGCGGGCTACGAGATCGCGTGCAAGGCCGGCGGAAACCTCGGCAGAGAGCTTTTCCGTCATGCGCTTCAGTGCTCGCTGGCCGGTCGGGCCGGTATTGCCGAAGAGCTGGCCGGCAGCGGAGGAGAGCGCGGCCTGAAGGACCACCGCCTCGTCGTAGCTCGCACCCGCTTGACGCTGAGGCACGGGGGTGAGGCCGTTCAGCTGTCCGGAAAGCGAAATCAGAGACGGATCGCCGGAGGCGAGTGCCTCGTGGCTTGCCACACCGAGATAAGCGAAGGCACGGCTGGCGACGGGGGGCGAATAGGTGGGCGTGTGGCGCACCAGTTCGAGAACAAGACGGTACCAGTCGCGGATGACCTTGTCCGCACCGACAGACCCGGCCTCGGCCGGCTGCACGGCCAATGCCACAATGATGAAGCAGAGCGCCCAGAGGCGTTTCCCCACGGCCTTCATGTCCCCCTCCCACAGGTTTCAGAAGCGATCTCAATCGATTGAATATGGATTAAGCACGGGGACGGAACACTCGCAAGGGGTGCGGTCAATTTCGCCAAGGCACGGCCGCAACCCTGCCCTCAGCCGCGGATCGTGGCGACCCAGGCGCGGGCGAGGGCAAGTCCCGCTGCATCGGAGAGGGCACCATGGCGCTCGGCCAGTTCGACGTGGCGGAGGCTCCAGCCCGGCTCCTTGCGCTCGATCGCTTCCGGAAACTGGGTACCCCAGTCCCGGACCACCTCCCGGTTGGCCTCGAAATGAAACTGGAAGCCATAGGCCGCCCGGCCGAGGCGGAAGGCCTGGTGGCGGGCGCTTTCGTTTTCGGCGAGATGCAGGGCACCCGGTGGCAGAGTGAAGGTGTCGTCGTGCCACTGGAAGGAGAGGAACTCGTTCGGAACCGCCGAGAGCACAGGATCGGCTACGCCATGGGCGGTCTTGGCGATGCCGCACCAGCCGAACTCGGGAGCAGCGCCGATCAGGTTGTCGCCGCCATAGGCACGGGCCAGAAGCTGGCTGCCGAGGCAGATCCCGAGCACGGATTTTTCGCCGTCGCCAAAGCGACGCATCAGGGCGGCGAGATCGGGCAGATAGGGATGCTTTTCGTCGTCACGGGCATTCTGCTCGCCGCCGAAGACGACGAGGGCGTCGAAATCATCGGGCTGGGGAAGAGGCTCGCCGGCATAGGCGCGGATGGTGACGGTATCCGCACCGGCCTCGGCCAGCGCAATGCCAACCTGGCCAGAATGGGTGATTTTGGAGTTTTCGATGATGGCGACGCGCATGGGGACTCAAAGCGTTTTTGGCTGTTGAGGTAGAAAGAAGCATTGCAATCGCCGTACTGCAAGGCGCCCGGCGGCATTTGCCGGGCGCTTCGCGTCATTCAATGGAAAGAAATCAGACGGTCTTCGGCAGCCGCGCGTCGACGGAATGGGCATTGCCGCCGCGGATGACGAAATAGAAGGTCATCGCGGCCCAGAGCAGCGATTTTTCGGCGCCGGAAAAGCCCTGGCCCAGCTGGATCCAATGGAAATAGACGGTGACGAGCAGCACGATCGTGGCGGCAAAGGCAGCAGGCCGTGTCAGAAGGCCGATCGCAAGCAGAATGCCCCCGAAGAATTCGGTGGCTGCGAGCAGCGGCGACCAGAAGACACCGGGATAGAAGCCGAGACCCTCGACCATCTGAACGGCGCCGAAGGGATCGACGATCTTGCCGGCACCATGAATGACGAGGAAACCGCCGGCGACGACGCGCAGAAGCGTTTCGGCGAATTCGTGCGTCGAGCGATAGAGCGGTGCGAGGGCGGGAATGACAAGGCGTTCGTTGCGGATGGACATGGGCGCACTCCTATGCGGAAAGTAATGTCGGCCAATTGCCGTGCGCATTTTGCCATGGCAAGAGCGGCAGGATAAAAACTTGACGATCTGAGTTGACTTCATCGTGATGTAGGAAGGCGAGCATGGACAAGCCACGGATTTCGATCACCTATTGCACCCAATGCAACTGGCTTCTGCGCTCCGGCTGGATGGCGCAGGAGCTCCTGCAGACATTCGCCACGGACCTTGGCGAAGTGGCGCTCATTCCCGGCACCGGCGGGGTCTTCGAGATCAGGCTGGGAGAGGAGCTGATCTGGGAGCGCAAGCGCGATCAAGGCTTTCCCGGACCGAAGGAACTGAAGCAGCGGGTGCGCGACGTGATCGATCCCGAACGGGATCTCGGCCATGTCGACCGGGCGTCAAAGACGGAGGGGCTGGACACGTGATCCAGCACTAGGCAGGTCAGGCATGGAAACGGACGACAAAGAGCCGCCCGCCTCGTAGCTGTTGCGATCGCTCAATAGAAGGGCGACCGGCAGACCTTGTAATAACCACTCGACGAGAGGAACTCGTTGGTGCGCGGATTGTAGGACCGGTAGCGGTTCAGGCACCAGTCTACGTGGCGGGCCCAGACATTGCGCGGCGGACGGTAGCCGGGTTCAACATAGACCGGCGGACGTGGACGCGGGCGATAGACCGGCGGTGGCGGCGGCGGGCGGTAACCTGGCGGGTCATAAACCGAAGGCGGATAGTAATCCGGCGGCGGTGGCGGACGATAGCGTGGCGGACGCGGGCGATTCCATGTCTCATAGCAACCGGAAAAATCGCAGACCAGATCCACCTTTTCGACGCCGGGGAAACCAGCCTGCGCCTGGCCTGATATCACCGGTGCAAACGGCGTCGGCATCGCTGCTTCCGCAATCGGACTGATGGCCTGAGCGCCAATCAGCGCCAGAGCCATGACGGCAAGCCTTGTCTTCATATCGACATCCTAACTCGAAGCCTTCTCGCAGCGACCTGACGGGCACTGCGTCTACCGATCCAGTCAGCCGTTCGATCACGGCTTTTTCACGACAATGTCAAACCGATTGCACGCGACATCCCATGACAGGCAGGGGATGTAGAGGGACGAGGCTCAGGTGGCGTCGACAAGGTTTTCCTGCACCGACATGAAAACTTCAAAATGTCGGTTGACAGGCCAGAGCAGTCGCTTTACACGGCTCCTCGTCGCCCAGATGGCGGAATTGGTAGACGCGCCAGCTTCAGGTGCTGGTACTCGAAAGGGTGTGGAGGTTCGAGTCCTCTTCTGGGCACCAATTTCCTTTCAGAACAAGGCTTTGCCTTGCATTGAAAGCATCATAAAAAGCCCGGTTCGCCGGGCTTTTTTGTTGCCTTTTTCTCAGATTGCAGCAAGCCTGCCCGCGCGCGCCCGGCGCCAGTCATCCTGCCTGTAGCAGGTGGCCGAACACCCCAGCAAAGGATGCTTCATGGAAGATACGGTCGCCATCGAGACCCGCAGCGAATTCGCCCTCTGGGCCATCGAACGGGCGAAGGAAATCGTCTCGCAGGAAGGCACCGCTCTAGCGCTGGCTGCCCGCGACATGGACGAGGAAGGACTGCGAGAGGCGGGCCACAAGCTCGGCGGCGCGATCAGTGACGCGCTGCTTGAAGTCTTCGACGGATTGCTGGGCGATCAGAGCTAAGGGCCGCTCCGATTCGTTAGTCGATATTGCGCGGATTAACCCCGGGATACCACATGCGGCCGCGCGACGGCGGTTGGGTGCCCTGATAGACGATACCGTCCTTTTCGCAGCGATAGACCGTGTAGGGCAGAGTATCGCGCAGGGTGCGGCCATTGAAGTTGCGCGGGGCGGCGAGACCGGTTTCGCAGGTATAACCGTCATCGAGCGGGTCGGGCGATAGCGGCTTGACGCCCGGCAGGTCGTGAAAGCTTTCCGACCCGGCCTTGCCCCAGGCGATGCCCTGCTCTGCGGCAAAAGCCGGCGACCCGACGGCCAGCGCGAGCGAAGGCAGGACGACCGCCAGGGCAATCATCCGCGGGAGGCGGGATAGGAAGTGCTGGAACGGGGCGGGCATCGGCATGGCGGGGCGTTTCGCTTCTGACGTCAGGGGTAGTGGCGATATAAGGATCTTTCGCCTGATACCCAAGGGCCGCATGCTTCACGTTTCGGCGACGGGACGGCGGTAGCCCGTCGGCGTGCCGTAGAGCCAGCCGATGCGTTCGATCGCATCCGCCAAGGTCTCGCGGGCGACGGTCATGGTGTGGCCATTCGCGTGGATCATCATCTCCCCGTCCTCCATGATCGCCGCATGGCCTTTCCAGAAGACGAGATCGCCGCGCTGCAGGTTTTCCCGCGCGATCTCGATCCCAAGTCCTGCCGCCTGCATGTCGCTGTCGCGGGGCGCGTTCAGGCCCGCCATCGCCATAGACAGCTGGACCAGGCCGGAGCAATCGATTCCGAGGCCCGATTTGCCGCCCCAGAGATAGGGGGTTTCGAGGAAGAGCGCCGCGACCGAGACGAAGTCGTCCGCTGGCGTATCTGTCAGTGGGCGTAAATGGCGCAGCACCAGCGCGCTGCCATCGGCGAGCAGGCCATAACGGGTGCCGCGGGTTTCGGCCTCGCCGACCAGCGTCACGCGACATCCCATGGACAGCGTGGTTCTGATCGGAAAGCGCAGGTCCGGGCCCGGATAGAGGAAGGTGCGGGGCACGCAGACGACATGGGTGGAGGCTTCAGGGGCGCCGAGCGCTGCTTCGGGCAGGTAACCGACATAGCCGTCTGCCACAGCCTGGACCCAGGCCCAGCCCCCTGCCCGCTCGAAGACGCTGATATCCTCGCCGAGCAGGAGCTGGGTGTCGATGCCTGCGGTCATATCCGGCGTCGGATGCAAATCGACCACCGGAAGAACGATACGGGCGGGCTCCGGTGTGACGAAGCATGTTGCCTCGACCCGACCCTGCAAGGCGGCATCGGCGAGATCGGGGCGGAAGGCGTGAAGGCGGCGGTCGAGGGTGGTCATATCTTCTCCGTCAGCCGAGCGTTCGGCCCTTGGCGATGATCCTATCGCCGAATTTTTCCAGAAAGAGGGCGCCGCCAACAGTGCGCTTGACGATGACGCTGCGCCGGTCGAGCGGATCGCGCACCCGATCGACCAGAGCCATTTCGCCCAGCGTATCGAGTGCGCGGGTGATGACCGGCTTGGTGACCTGCAATGTGGCGGCGAGCCCGCGCACGGTGTGCGGCGGCGGCACGAGATAGATCTCCAGCAACACGGCGAGCTGGCGCATGGTCAAGTCCCGGCCGTCATGCTGCACCTGCTCGAGGGTGACCCTGTGCCAGAGGCCGAGCGCCTGCGTTGCCGTCAGTTCCAGGGCCATCAAGCGATCCCGTGTCATTGCCTGGGCAGCCAGCGCCCGTCAGCCTCTCCGCCATCATTCCGGCAAAGGAACGATTGCGCAAGGGGCATCAGGCAAAGCGGTGCTGCAGCAGGCGATAGAGGGCGCGGATGGCCTGGGCCTCGCCGCCGGCCGGGCCATGGGCACGCTCAGTCTGCGCCCAGCCGAAGATGTCGAAATGGGCCCAGGCGCGACCGGGCGAGACGAAGCGCTTGAGGAAGAGGGCGGCCGTGATGGCGCCGGCCATGCCGCCCGAGGGGGCGTTGGTCAGATCGGCGATCTGGGCCTTCAGCAAGCGCTCGTAACCTTTGTGCAGCGGCAGGCGCCAGAGCGGATCATCGACTTCAAGCGCGGCATCGGCGATGTCGTGGGCGAGATCCTCGTCGTCGGTGAAGAATGGCGGCAGGTCCGGACCGAGTGCCACACGGGCGGCACCGGTCAAGGTTGCCATGTCGATCAGGAGATCCGGTGCTTCGGAGTCGGCATAGGCCAGTGCATCGGCGAGGATCAACCGGCCTTCGGCATCGGTGTTGTCGATCTGGACGGTCATGCCCTTGCGGCTCTTGTAGACGTCACCCGGACGGAAGGCATTGCCAGCGATGGAATTCTCGACGGCCGGGATGACGACGTGGAGATCGACCTTCAGCTTGGCGTCCATGATCATCAGGGCAAGGCCCAGCACATTGGCGGCGCCACCCATGTCCTTCTTCATCAGAAGCATGGAGGCGGACGGCTTGATGTCGAGGCCGCCGGTGTCGAAGCTCACGCCCTTGCCGACGAGGGTGAGCTTCGGGTTGCCCTTCTTGCCCCAGCGTATCTCGATGAGGCGCGGCGCGACGGTGGAGGCACGGCCGACGGCATGGACGAGCGGGAAGTTCTTTTCTAGCAGTTCGTCGCCGGTGATCGTGGTGACTTCGGCCTTGTAATGGGCGGCCAGACGGCGCACGGCCTCTTCGATATCGGCCGGGCTCATGTCATTGGCGGGGGTGTTGATCAGGTCGCGGGCGAGATACACGCCAGCGATCTGGCGCTTGATGTCGGCGGCATCGGCGTCCTGCGGGATCAGCAGGCGGGGTTCCGTGACGCGTTCGGAGCGGTAGCGATCGAAGCTGTAGGCGCCAAGCCCATAGCCGAGCAGCAGGCGGTTTGCGGTGAGCGGCGCAGTTTCGATATGCCATTCTCCGGCCGGCAGAATGCGGGCGAGCTTGCCGGTGATAAAGGGGTTATCGGAAGGATTTGAGCCAAGGCCAAGCAGGGCGCCACCGAGATGGCCGTCTGCCGTCGGGATGAGCAGCAGGGAACCGGCCTCGGCCTTGAAGCCGGCCTTTTTCGCCCAGTCGAGTGCCAGCGGTTCGAGTGTACCCGTTTCGACATGGGCCGGTGTGACCGCAAAAACCGGCAGGCTCTTGCCACCCTTGGTGCTGAACGGGGTCGATCTTTCGATATGTTGGAACGGAGGCATGGCAGGGGCTTTCTGGATGGGAATCGCGAGGGGCCGATTAACACTCCGTTAGGGTTAACAGATTATTGCTTGAGCGGAGATTACGCTGCGCCTCGACGCCGGCGAAGACAAGACATTTGGAGCGAAACGCCATGCTCAACCGGCAGACATTCAAGCGCAAACATCTGCAAGTCCTGGCGACCGCCGGGCTGGTGCTGGCAGTGCTTGCGACTGCCGGATGCTCGACGTCCCGCGACAAGATGACGACGGGCTCGATCCCGAAGATGAACAAGCCGGTGGACAGCATGAGCGGGCCGGAGCTGGCGCGCGCTGCCGAGAGCATCGGCAAGGCCTACGACCGCAATCCCAGGGACCGCAATGTCGGTCTTTCCTATGCAAACGTGCTGATGATGTCGGGGCGCAACGCCCAGGCGCTGGCCGTGATGCAGCAGGTGGCGATCGCCAACCCGACTGACCGCGAGGTGCTGGCGGCGCTCGGCAAGGCGCAGGCTGCGGCAGGCCAGCTGGAGAAGGCACTCGGCACGATCAACCGGGCGCAGACGCCTGATAGACCCGACTGGCGGCTCTATTCGGCAGAAGGAGCAGTGCTTGACCAGCTCGGCCGTTCCGACGACGCGCGCGGTCGCTACCGCATGGCGCTGCAGATCCAACCGAACGATCCGAGTGTGCTTTCCAATCTCGGCATGTCCTATGTGCTTTCAGGCGACCTGAAGACGGCCGAGACCTATCTCAGACAGGCATCGCAGCAGCCGGGCGCCGACAGCCGCGTTCGGCAGAACCTGGCGCTGGTGATCGGCTTGCAGGGACGGTTCCAGGAGGCCGAACAGATCGCCGCACAGGAGCTGAACCCGCAACAGGCAGCCGCGAACCTGCAATATCTGCGCGGCATGCTTTCGCAGCAGAATTCCTGGCAGCAGCTCGCGACACAGGACAAGCCGAAGAAGAAGGGCTGAGCCGCGAGCTTTATGACTGGCCGTCTTAAGGATCGGGGAAGCGCAGGTGTGAGTGGCCGCTGGTCAGGTCTTGGACGAGGCGCTGCACCATGGCTTCGTCGCCGCGCTTCAGCGTCACATCGAAACGCACGCCTTCGGCTTCGAAATGCTCGACCAGCGACAGATGCGGGATGGCCTGTAGACGGGCCTTCAACAGGGCCAGATCCGAGAAGGTGCAGGCGAGATCGCCGGTGACCAGCGGGATGATTTCGGTCTTTTCCCCCAGCCTCAGCGCCTGGGCGGTCGTGCCGCCATAGGCGCGCATCAACCCGCCGCTGCCGAGCAGGATGCCGCCGAAGAAGCGGATGATCAGCACAACCACGCCATCCAGTTCCTGTCCGTCTATTGCCTGAAGAATGGGTTTGCCGGCCGTACCGGAGGGCTCGCCGTCGTCGGAGAAGCGGTAGGCCTGGCCGAGCCGCCAGGCCCAGCAATTGTGGGTGGCCGCGGGATCGGACTTCTCGGCGAGGAAGGCTTTTGCTTCCTCTTCCGACGCGATCGGTGCCGCATAGGCGATGAAGCGGCTCTTCTTGATGTCCTGCTCGTGGGTGACCGGAGCGTTGAGCGTGAAGGGCATCAGCTCTCCCTATCCTTGCCGTGTGACGCCGGCCTCATTGGCGCGCAGCCAGAGGGTCAGTTCGGCGATGATCGACAGCCGAAGCGCCGCCTTCATGGCGAGCGCACGGGTGAGCGAGGTGTCGCGCGGAGAAAAGCCGAGTTCGGCCATGACGGCGGTGGGGCTCAGGTTGCGGGCGCGCATCACCACTTCAACCCTGGTGATGGTGGATGGCAGCAAATAGCGGCCGTTGGCGATCAGGGCTTCCTGGTCTGCCGGCGCAGGATCAGGGGCTGGCGATTTGCTGTCTTTTGCCGTCACAGAATGCGCCGGCTCACCCTTCGACCGGACCTCGGCGGTGACGAGATCCAGGAAGGCCTGGCGCTCCTCGAGCGAGGCACCGGTCCAGGCTTTCAGCAGTTTCGTCAGCGGGGTTGGCTTGGCTTTCTTCGACATGACCGGCTTTCTGTTCGCACCCGTCCATAACCTGCCCGAAGGACAGGAGCGAGAAAAAAACTTTGGCTTTGATCGCTTCTCCCGACGGTGCGAATTTGTCAGCCGCAACAGCGGGATCGGGCACATGCACAAAGCTTTTTCGGTGCGCCCTGCATGCGTAAATTCGAATGAACGACAAGCAGTCGTTAACCTTTATTTTCTACTGAAAAGGCTTGTCATCCGCGTTCCCGTATCTCGTCAGCGTTCAGGTTTTCGATGCATCCTCCCCGTTCCAATTCCGCTTACCAGACCAGTTCATTCGGGGATCAAAGCGGGGATCGCGCCCAGACACCGCAGGACCAGCCGGCAACCCGTCCTGCGGGTGCCGATCAGGTGGCGGCTAACCAGATCGAGGGGCGCGAGGAGCAGCCCGTCTGGCAGACGGCTTTCGTGCTGGGACCCAATGTGCGGTTTACCCGCACGCCCGACCGCGTGCCGGCCAAGCCGGAGACGATCGAGCCGATGAGTGCCGCGGCGCAGGCAGCGCCCGCTGCACCGCAGGTCTCGCGCGCCCAGGCGACCCAGCCACAGGCACCGGCTCAGACGGCCTCCGCTCCGCGCCTCAACCAGCAGCCCGATCAACGCCCGGCGTCGCCGCATGGGCTACCGCGCACCGGCGCTCCGCAGCAACCGGTTGCTCCGTCCGCCCGGACCCCGATCTCGACTCAACATTTGCAGCAGCAGCAACAGCCGCGGGTGCAGGCTTCCGTCACATTGCCGCAGCCGCCGGACGCCGTGGGTGCTCGCGCTCTGACCTACAAACTTCGTCGAGAACTGGCGCGCCAGCAGGCCGAACAGGCCGCCTGGGAAGCCTCGATGGCCGAGGATCCGACACGGCCCGTTGCGCAGCCTCCGGTCGCCGCCCAGCCGGCACCGCTGGTGCAGGGCATGCGCACGGTGATGGCGACGACGGCCTCGGCGACGGTTGGCCATGCCGGTGTCGCGCCCTCCCCGACCATTGCCCCGGCTGCCGGTGCTCCAGCCCCTGCACCGGTCGCGCGGCCGACGATGGCGCGCAATGCTTTCCTTCGACCCTCGGTGCAGAACACGTCAGTACAAGCAGGACAGACACAGCCGGCTACCCATGCTCCGAGCACTCCCGCTGCACCGACGGCGACCGCATCCGTGACGCAGCCTTCGGGCGGTCACATGCAGCAGGCAGTTCTGCAAAACATGGCGAGACCCCAGGTTCCGGTCGCGCCTCAGGGGAGTGCAACGCAAACAGCGGCTAGCTCCCTTCCGGCCGCGCGTCTGCCGATCAGTGCGCTGCTGTCCGACCACATCTTCTTCGAGGCGATGATCGATCCGGTCGACGCGCCTGCCGAGACCGAGATGGCACGCGCGGTGCCAGTGACCAGGCAGCCGCAGGCGGCAGCCGTGGCCCCTGCGGCTGTAGCTCATGCGAGCCCGGTGACGATTCCGGCCCGCGGCCCGGCGATCCGTGCCGAGGTTGTGCGCTATCGGCCTGACGCAATGTTGACCGGGACTTCTGTGGCTTTGGCCGTCGCTCCCCTGCAGAAGCCTGTCTTCGATGCCCCTGACGGTTCGGTCGTGGCGCTCTACCGTGAAGTGGCGCGGCGCGAAGTTTCGGCAGACCAGGCTTTCGTTGTCGATCCGGCCGCAACCGCTGCTGCACCGGGCACGCTCGCTCTTGCGCCCTCTGCCCGCTCGGTGATCCCGACAACGTCGGCTTCGGCGCGCCAGCCGCTGTTTCGCGCCCAGGAGGCGATGGGCGAAGGCGAATACGAGCTGCCCTATCTCGACTTCCTGCAGCAGCCGCCAGTCCAGACGGGCGTCACCATGACAGCGGAAGCGCTGGAGCAGAGCGCCGGCCTCCTGGAAAGCGTGCTTGAGGATTTCGGCATCAAGGGCGAGGTGATCGATGTGCGCCCCGGCCCTGTCGTCACACTCTACGAATTCGAGCCGGCACCGGGGGTGAAGTCCTCCCGCGTCATCGGCCTCTCGGACGATATCGCCCGCTCCATGTCGGCGCTTTCGGCGCGTGTCGCCGTTGTGCCCGGCCGCAACGTGATCGGCATCGAACTGCCGAACCCGGTGCGCGAGACGGTCTATCTGCGCGAGCTGATCGAGACGCCCGACTACGCCGAGACGCGCTACAAGCTGCCGGTTTGCCTGGGCAAGACGATCGGTGGCGAGCCTGTCATCGCCGAGCTTGCCAAGATGCCGCATTTGCTGGTCGCCGGCACAACCGGATCGGGTAAATCGGTTGCGATTAACACGATGATCCTGTCGCTGCTCTACCGCTTCCGGCCGGACGAGTGCCGCTTGATCATGGTCGATCCGAAAATGCTGGAGCTTTCCGTCTATGACGGTATCCCGCATCTGCTCACCCCCGTCGTGACCGATCCGAAGAAGGCCGTGATGGCACTGAAATGGGCGGTGCGCGAAATGGAGGATCGCTATCGCAAGATGTCGCGCCTCGGCGTGCGCAATATCGACGGCTACAATGCTCGCGCTGCCCAGGCGCGCGAAAAGGGCGAGACCATCACCGTCAGCGTGCAGACCGGCTTCGACCGACAGAGCGGCGAGATCGTGTACGAGGAGCAGGAACTCGACCTCTCGCCGATGCCTTACATCGTCGTCGTGGTCGACGAGATGGCCGACCTGATGATGGTCGCCGGCAAGGAGATCGAAGGTGCGATCCAGCGGCTGGCGCAGATGGCGCGTGCGGCCGGCATCCACCTGATCATGGCGACCCAGCGTCCCTCGGTCGACGTCATCACCGGCACGATCAAGGCGAATTTTCCGACGCGCGTTTCCTTCCAGGTAACCTCGAAAATCGACAGCCGCACCATTCTCGGCGAACCGGGTGCCGAACACCTGCTCGGTCAGGGCGACATGCTGCATATGGTCGGAGGTGGGCGCATTGCCCGCGTGCATGGACCCTTTGTTTCCGATGAGGAAGTCGAGAAGGTGGTGGCGCATCTGAAGATGCAGGCGCGGCCGGACTATCTCGGCACCGTGACCGAGGACGCCGACGAAGCGGAGGACGAGCCGGAAGAGGACGTCGCCGTGTTCGACAAGAGCGCGATCGGCGAAGAGGACGGCAACGACCTCTACGACAAGGCGGTCAAGGTGGTGCTGCGCGACAAGAAGTGCTCGACCTCCTATATCCAGCGCCGGCTATCGATCGGCTACAACAAGGCCGCCTCGCTGGTCGAGCGCATGGAGCAGGAAGGCATTGTCGGTGCCGCCAATCATGTCGGCAAACGGGCGATCATCGTCGGCGGCCGTGAGGTGAGCGCCGAGGGCGACTTCGAGGGCTGAGACGTCTAGGAGGGTTTGGGTCGGTTTCGGCCCTCACCCCTTCATTGCCAAATCGACAATCGCGGATGTGAGGACACCGACGCCATCAGACCTGAACGGGACGGGTGGTGTCTACCGCGATATTGCCCTCCAGAATGCCCCGACGAAGATCCGACCGGTCGCGATCAATCTCGATCACCGTATAGAGCTTTTCCGAGCGAAAGGCGCTGGCTGTGGTGGTCGTGACATCATCCGCAGGCTTGGCATCGATCTCCATATAATCCAACTCCCGGCCGGAGGCGACGATGCGTGCATCCCCCGCCGTTCGGGCCGCAACGACGACCGTTCCCTGGAAAGGGGAATTGTCCCAGCGGGGATCGTGGGCTTCGGCGATCGGCTGCAGGCGGTAAACATTGAGAAGTTCCGCACGTGCCGGCGCACCGCTGGCTGTCACGGCCGCATCCTCCTGGCGGGCAGCCAACTCGACCGGCTGCTCAGCCAAGCCTCGATCGTCCGTAGCCGGGTTGTCGTTGACGGGGTTGATCATCATCCTGTTTCTCCGGTTTCATGGTCCTTATCAACCTGCGGCCAAGAACGTGGTTCCATCGGAACCCTTTAGCCGGCTCATCACTTTTGTGCCGGCCCGCTCACCCAGGCTCATGCAGCCGGATGGGCGCGGCTGCCCGGGAAAAGAAGCTCGATGAAACGCTCGGCGGTGGGCTGGGGCTCATGATTGGCCAAGCCTGGGCGTTCATTGGCTTCGATGAAGACATAATCGGGTGCGGCGGGGTCGCGGACCATGAAGTCGATGCCGACGACGGGGATCTTGATGGCCTTGGCGATCCGGCAGGCGGCGTCGACGAGATCGGGATGAACGATGTCGGTGACGTCGTGGATTGTGCCCCCGGTGTGGAGATTGGCGGCCTTGCGCACGGTGATTTCGCGGTCTTCCTCCAGCACGGCATCGAGGTCGAGGCCCTGTTCGGCGAGGCAGCGCTTCGTTTCGGCATCGACTGGGATACGGCTTTCGCCGCCGGTCGCGGCAGCGCGGCGACGGGACTGCTGGTCGATCAGCTTGCGGATCGGCGAGCGGCCATCGCCGATGACACGCGGCGGGCGGCGGACGGCGGCGGCGACCAGACGGTAGTCGATGACGACGAGGCGGAGGTCCTCACCCTCGAAACAGGCTTCGAGCAGGACGCGGTCGCAGACCTGGCGGGCCTGCTTGATGGCACCGGTGAGCGCTTCCATCGAGGAGACACCGACGGAAATACCGCGACCCTGTTCGCCGCGGGCCGGCTTGACGACGAGTTTGCCGTGTTTTTCGAGGAAGGCCTGGCGCTCGGCATCGGGCGCGTCGGCGGAGATCTGTTCGGGAACGGTGAGGCCCGCTCCTTCGGCAAAGCGGCGAGTGACGGCCTTGTCGTCGCAGATCGACATGGCGACAGCCGAGGTCAAGTCCGAGAGGCTTTCGCGGCAATGGATGGTCCGGCCGCCATGGGCGAGCCGGAAGAAGCCGCCTTCGGCATCCGTCACCTCGACATGGATGCCACGACGCAGGGCTTCGTCGACAATGAGGCGGGCATAGGGGTTCAGCGCCTCATAGGATTCGACCGGCTGGGCGAAGAATTTTTCGTTAATGGCATTCTTGCGCTTCACCGAGAAGAGCGGCACGCGGCGGAAGCCGAGCTTTTCGTAAAGGCCGATCGCCTTGTCATTGTCGTAGAGGACGGAGAGATCAACATAGGCCAGGCCACGGGCCTGGAAATGCTCCGACAGCGTGCGCACCAGGCCCTCGCCGATGCCAGGCTGGCGGGCCTGGGGATGGACGGCGAGGCACCAGAGGGACGCGCCCTGTTCGGGATCGTCGAAGAGGCGCTTGTGGTCGATGCCCGTGACCGTGCCGACGATTTCGCCGGTCACCTCGTCCTGGGCAACGAAATAGGTGACGGGGCGGTTATCGCGCTCGCCGGCGAAGAAATCCTCTCGGACCTGGACCATGCCGCAGGCGGCATAAACAGCGTTGATGCCAGCGGCATCAGCTTCCGAGGCGAGACGGCGGATGATGATGCCGCGTGGACGACGGCCACCGGGGCGATAGGTGGACAGATCGAGCCGATAAGTGTGGGAGGGGTCGAGGAAGATTTCCTGCGGGGCGCGGGAGAGCAGGACATGCGGTTCGCCGATATAGAAGGCGATGTCACGGCTGCGGGGAGCTTCGTCCTTGAGGGCTGCGAGCAGCGTTGCATCATCCTCGAAGGTGCGGGCGAAGAGAAGGCGGCCCCAACCGCAATCGAGGACCACGTTTCGGACAGGCTCGGCTGCGTCACCGGCGCGGGATTGCGGCATGGTGCTGGCACCACCGGGCTGGCGCAGGCGGCTGAGGCGATGGGAGAGTGCCTTGCTGCTGCGCGGCTTGTGGGTAGCCTGCGCGGCGGTGCTGGCGGGTTTGTCGAGCTTCTTCATCTCAGACCTCGTGTGCCTGGAGCCACATTTCGAGCAGGCCGACCTGCCAGAGTTCGGAGCCCTGGAGCGGGGTGATGTGATCGGAGGGGGCGGCGAGCAGGCGGTCGACATAATCCTGTCGGAACAGTCCACGCTCGCGGGCGGCCTGCGAAGACAGCGTGTCGCGCAGCATGTCGAGATAGGGGCCGGCGATGTATTTGAGCTGTGGGACCGGGAAATAGCCCTTCTTACGATCAATCACAGCGCTCGGGATGACCTTGCGAGCAACATCCTTGAGGATGCCCTTGCCGCCGTCGCGCAGTTTTTCCTCAGGCGGAATGCGGGCAGCGAGTTCGACCAGTTCATGGTCGAGGAAGGGCACGCGGGCTTCGAGGCCGAAGGCCATCGTCATGTTGTCGACGCGCTTGACCGGGTCGTCGACCAGCATGACGTTGCTGTCGAGGCGAAGCGCGCGGTCAACCGGGGTGTCGGCGCCTTCGGCGAGAAGATGCTCGCGGATCAGGTCGCCACTCACGTCGCGATCGGCGATCCAGCGGGTGTTGAGCTGGGTCTGCAGGGTTTCATGCGAGCGGTCGCGGAAGGCGCGGCCGTAGTCGGCCACCACATCGTCGGAGCCGACGAGCGGCGGATACCAGTGGTAGCCGCCGAAGACTTCGTCGGCGCCCTGGCCTGACTGTACGACCTTGATGTGTTTCGAGACTTCCTGCGACAGGAGGTAGAAGCCGACATTGTCGTAGGAAACCATGGGCTCGGACATGGCGGCGATGGTGCCCGGCAGTACCCCCATCAGATCGGCGGAGGGGACGAAGATCTTGTGGTGGTCGGTCGAGAACTCGCGGGCGATCAGGTCGGAATAGACGAACTCGTCACCCTTCTCGCCATTGGCTTCCTCGAAGCCGACGGAAAAGCTCATCAGGCCGGTCTGGCCGGCTTCGGCGAGCAGGCCGACGATGAGGCTGGAATCGACACCACCGGAAAGCAGCACGCCGACGGGTACGTCTGCGATCATGCGGCGCTTGACGGCGAGGCGGAGCGCATCGAGCAGGCGTTCCTGCCATTCTTCGCGGGTGATTGACGCATCTCCGGCGCGGCGCTGGTAGGGCGGGTTCCAGTAGCGGCGGTCTTCAAAGCTGCCGTCACTGTTGTAGACGCGCAGCGTTGCCGGCGGCAGCTTGCGCACGCCCTTCAGAATCGTGCGCGGCGGGGGCACGACGGCGTGGAAGGTCATGTAAGTGTGCAGGGCATCGACATCGATGCCGGTATCGATGCCGCCGGTTTTGACGATGGCCGGCAGCGAGGAGGCGAAGCGCAAGCCGCCGGAGACTTCGGCCAGATAGAGCGGTTTGATGCCGAAACGGTCGCGGGCCATGATCACCCGGCCGCTATCGCGTTCATGGATGACGAAGGCGAACATGCCGTGGAAACGCGAGACACAGGCCTCGCCCCAGGCATGCCAGGCTTTCAGGATGACCTCGGTGTCGCCGCCAGAGAAGAAGCGATAGCCCTGGCGCTCTAGCTCGCTGCGCAATTCACGGAAATTGTATATGCAGCCGTTGAAGACGAGCGAAAGGCCGAGATCGGGATCGACCATGGGCTGTTGCGATTTGTCGGAGAGATCAAGGATGCGCAAGCGGCGATGGCCGAGGCCGACATTGCCGCGCACCACGACGCCGGCGGAATCCGGTCCGCGCGGGGCGAGCACGTCCGCCATAATCGAAACTGCCTGAACCGACGGCGAACCGCCATCAAACCTTACTTCTCCACAAATGCCGCACATGAGCCTGGCTGAAACCTCCGTTGAAAGACCAAACGCGTGGCATCCGACAGGCCGGGTTTTCACATCCGGCGCATCGGGCACGCCTTTTGCAAATGGCCTAGAGGTTCGATTGTTCCATTTTTTCGCCCTTCCTGCGGTGACGCGGGAAGGGGCGAACCGACCGAAGCCGGTTCACCTGATATCGAAGCGATCAGCTCAGGGCCTTCTTCAACGGTGCGACGTGACGGAAGACCAACAGGTCGAGCAGGAGAACCGCGACGAGCGCCGCGCCACTCAGGGGGAAGAGCAACGACACCGCCAGCATGACGAAGGCGCCGGTCTTCCAGAGTGGCCCCGGTTCACTGACCGTGGGGGCGACGAGGCGGGCGGCTCCCTTGGGGCGACGCTTCAGCCACATGACGAAACCGCTGACCGATAAGAAGATGATCGACAGACAGAAGACGGTGACGAGAACCAGGTTCCAGAGGCCCATGTCGCCTTCGTGAAATGCGACACCCGCGGCCATGGCCTTTCCGGCGACCCCGTAATCGGCAAAGCCGACATCGGCAAGAATACGACCTGTATACTGATCGACGTGGACGATGCGATCGTCCAACGGGTTGGCGCTGTCATTGCTCATGGTGTCACGTGCGATGCTCCAGACACCGGTTTCATCGCCTGGGAAAGCGAGTTGGAAGCGCTGGTCGAAGCCGATTGCACGGGCAAGCGTGACGATGGCATCGAGCGTAACGGGTTGGCCTTCGGGCGTGCCCACGATACCCGCCTGCGAGCCGGAAGCCGGCATCGGGGTTTGCTCAAGCGCCCAAGGCACGTCTTTGACGCCGTTGTGGTTCATGCTGGCATGGGTGGCATCGGACAGGGGCACATTGTCCCATTTCTCGGCCGGGAAGGTGCTCCAGGCCTGCGTGTATTTCTCGCCCCAGACGCCGGCCCAGGTGAGGCCCGATAGCAAGAAGACGACGAGGATCAGCGAGACATAAAAGCCGATCGACAGATGCAGCGACTTCCACAACTGGCGCCCCCTGGCCGAGAACTGCGGAACGAGCACGGATGCGAAGCCCCTGTTGTCGCGCGGCCACCAGAGATAGAGACCCGTCACCACGAGCACGATACCGAAGCCGGCAGCGATCTCGATCAGCCGGTCGCCGAGGTCACCGATCAGTAACGTGCCGTGAATGGTGCTGGCGAGATCGTAGAGACCGTCGCGGCGGTTCCAGGAACCAAGCGCCTTGGCGGTGTAGGGATCGACTGCGACCATGAAGGATGCTTCGCCCTGGTTGACGCGGAAGAGCGAGGCTTGTTCGGGCGTGCGCGGGGCAATGTACTGGACGATCTGGCCTGCGACCTCGCCGAAGGCGGCCTCGGCCTGGGCGGAGACGGGGGCACTGGTTGCCTGTGGCGCGACCACATAGGTCTTTTCACCATCGCGGCCATAAATCGTAGCGGTCCAGAGCATGATGAGGCCGGTGACGGCCAGCATCAGCAGGAATGGCGCGACATAGAGGCCGGCATAGAAATGCCAGCGCCAGGCGGTGATGTAGAAGCGCCGCGACAGCGGGGCGGATCGCGCCGGAGGAAGGGAAACGTCGGAGAGGATGGTCATTTGGAAAAGTCCTCGGTGAATGGCGTTGGTGGTCAGGAAAGGGGACGATCACCCGCGGCAACGCGGGCGAGATGGAGCGGCTCGAGCAGCGTCACGCGGTCGCTGTGCTCGATGTCGATGAGGCCGGCCTTCTTCAGCCGGGTGAAGCATCGGCTGACCGTCTCGACGGTGAGGCCGAGCCAATCGGCAAGATCGGTGCGGGTGGGAAACAGATGGAAGGTAACCGCGCCACGCTTCAGCTGGCGGGCTGGGCGACCGAACTGGCCGGCGAGATCGAGCAGGGCCGAGGCCAACCGTTCGGGCGCCGTCTTGCGACCGAGCAGCATGGCGAGCGCCTGGGATCGGGCCAGCATCTCGCCGAGGCTCGCTTCGAGATCGGCCGGCAACAAGGGCTCGGCGATCGGCTCCAGCCGGGTGAGGCCGAGGGTTTCGGCGGAATAGCGATTGCGATCCCCAAATCCCAGGCCGACCAGCCGGCCGGGACCGACGAGATCAATGATCTGGCGTCGGCCATCGCTCAGGGTCTGAGACGTGGCGACACAGCCTTCGAGCACGCGGTATTGCGGGGAGCGGGAAAAGCCTTCGAGGAAGACCGTGGTGCGCGGCGGCAGGAGGGCGTGGTCTGCCCTCGTTTTGCGTTCGGCGCCCAGCATCGCGGGGAGCGGCGGCGCCCTGCGGGCCTCGCCTTCGGCAAGCATTGGCAACATGACTGGCATCCGGATTGCGACCGGACATGCGTCATGCGCATGGGGCCCGGCCTGATGATACGAATAGCCTTGCGCCGATGGCGCGAGACCGTTGATCGATCAGGTCAGGACGGGCGGCGCGCGGGGTGCGCTGTTGGGCGGGAAGAGTTGGCGGTAATGGGCCTCTGCGGGCTGCGGCAGCACGGCAGCTATGGCGACCGGCAGGCGGATGCCGACGAGATCGGCGGGCGGCGGCAGGACGATGCCTGCGGATATCCGACATGCTTCGCAATCGGAGGCCGTCGTGTGGGACTTGGACTTGCCGTCCTGATCCGCGCCGGGCAGACAAAGCTCAGGAAGCGTGCCGTCCGGCAGAGTGAGAAGCGCGATTTCGGCCGGGCTCAGCGTGGGGGCGACGGGAAGCGGCGGGCGATGAGCCAGGCCCAGCAGAACGAGCGCGACGACGCAGACAATGCGTATCACTCGATCAAAACCTGTCCGGACGCCTGTTTGGCCCATGCTATCCCCCGATAGATCGAGCGTGGATAGCACTGCAACATTCGCATCGCAAGCGGGCGAAACTGTCGCATGAGGAATGGCGCAAAGCTGACGGCCGGTCGTTCAATAGTGAGGCGGCCTGGTGATGGCAGGCGCGTCGAGGGAGGTCTCCTCAAGCGTGAGGAAGCGTTCCGTCAGGCGATCCAGCTTCGTGCGGGTCTGCTCGACCACCTTCCACTGTTCGGCCAACTGGTCGGACAGCTCCTCGATGACGCGCGCCTGATGCGCGACGGTCTCTTCGAGGCGCAGGATGCGGTCATCGCTGGCATCGTCCATCTTGGTCTCTCCACCGGATCTTTCGTGTCCGGTCTCCATGGCGCATGACGGGGCAGGCGTCAATTCCGCCTACCCGCGCTGCTTCTTCTTCCGATACGGCATCAGCATCACCGCCGATGCGGTGACGGCTGCGGCGAAGGTGAGTGCCAAAGGCAGTGCCATCATGAAGGCGGGGAGGACCGGATTGCTGGATCGGGTCAGAAGCGAGCCGGCCCCGCCCAAATCGAGCCAGACGATGGAAGCTGCAACGAAGAGGCCAAGGCCGGCACCCATGCCGGCATGGAAGGCGAGGAAACCCAGCATCTGCCAGTGATCCTGGCGTGCCTCCTCCGGGGTCTGCTCATCGGATGGACGGTGCATGGCACGCCTCCTGCGTGGTGAGCCTCCCAAACTAGCGATAGACGCGGTCTGTTCCAGAGCGCCTGTTGTCGCAGAGGAACTGTTTATCTCTGCCAAGAAAAGCGCTGTGCGCCTTGCCTTGGGCGCCCAATCGGCCTAGCTCAGAGTGCTGCAACTGATGCGACCGATGACCCAGAAAACACTGATCCAGCGGCTCAAGCTCACCGATTTCCGCAACTACGCCCAGGCCGGCCTCGTTCTTGACGGGCGGCATGTGGTGCTTGTGGGCAAGAATGGCGCCGGCAAGACGAATTTCATGGAGGCGATCTCGCTGTTGTCGCCCGGACGAGGGCTGCGCCGCGCCGTTCTGTCGGACATGCCGCGAATCGGAGCCGAAGCGAGCTTCACCATTTTCGCCTCCGTCGAGGGCATGAATGGCGAGGCGGATATCGGCACCGGCACCGAGACGACGGAAGAGGACAATCTCGTCCGGCGGCTGAGGATCAACGGGGCGCCGGCCAAATCCGTCGATGACCTGACCGACCATCTGCGCATCCTGTGGCTAACGCCGGCGATGGACGGGCTGTTTACCGGACCTTCGGCCGAGCGGCGTCGTTTTCTCGACCGGCTGGTGCTGTCGCTGGACCCCGCGCATGGCCGGCGGGCGAATGATTTCGAGCGGGCTATGCGCAGCCGCAACCGGCTGCTGTCCGAAGGGCGCTTCGACCCCTCCTGGCTTTCCGGCATCGAGCAGCAGATGGCAGCACTCGGGGTTGCCATGGCGGCAGCCCGGCGCGAGATGCTGGGGTTGTTGGCCGGGCTGATCGAGGCCGATCGGCAAACCTCGCCCTTTCCCTCGGCAGAGCTTTCGCTGACCGGCTTTCTCGATGAACTCGGCGACCTACCGGCCTTCGAGCTGGAGGAGCGGTATATCGAGGTGCTGGCGCAATCGCGGCATCGGGATGCGGCGGCGGGCCGCACACTTGAGGGACCGCATCGGGCGGACCTGACTGTGCGGCACATCGAGAAGAACATGGATGCGGAGCGCTGCTCCACGGGCGAGCAGAAGGCGCTGCTGATCGGGTTGATCCTCGCGCATGCGCGGCTGGTGGCGACGATGACGGGTTTTGCGCCGATCCTGCTCCTGGATGAGATTGCCGCGCATCTCGACGAGGGGCGGCGGGCGGCGCTGTTCGACCGGATCGATGCGCTGGGGGGCCAGGCTTTCATGACCGGGACTGACGTCGCGATGTTTTCGGCGCTCGGGGAAAGGGCGCAGATCGTCACCGTGGAAGATGGCAGCCTTGATGTCTGAGACGGCTTTGAACGGCCACGAAGCAGTGGCATGATGGCGACCATGGACCCGCTGCTTCCCGACGAGATTTCCCGCTATCACCGCCATATCCTGCTGCCGGAGGTTGGCGGGCATGGACAACAGTTGCTGAAAACAGCGCGCGTCATGGTGATCGGCGCCGGCGGGCTGGGATCGCCGGTGCTGCAATATCTGGCGGCAGCGGGCGTCGGCACGCTGTCGATCGTCGATGATGACGGGGTCTCGCTCTCCAACCTGCAGCGGCAGGTGATCCACGATACCGGCACGCTGGGAGAGCAGAAGACGGAGAGTGCGGCGCGGGCCATCGCACGGCTCAATCCGCATTGCCGGGTGATCCGCTTCGAGGAGCGGTTCGACGCGCATTTCGCTCGCGATCATCTGGCCGGTCAAACGCTCCTGATCGACGGTTCGGACAATTTCGACACGCGTTATGCGGCGGCCGACCAGGCGGAGGCGGCGAAGGTGCCGCTGGTGACCGGGGCTGTCGGGCGGTTCGATGGGACGGTGACGGTGCTGAAGCCTTACGAGGCCGGGCCGGATGGGACGCTTTATCCGCGCTACCGCGATCTCTTCCCGGAACGTCCACCCGAAGGTCTGATCCCCTCCTGCGCTGAAGTCGGGGTGATAGGGGCGCTGACCGGGGTGATCGGCACGCTAATGGCGATGGAGGCGATCAAGCTGATCACCAGGATCGGGGAGCCGCTTGTCGGCAAGCTGTTGATGTATGACGGGCTTTCGGCGCGGTTCGAGACGGTGCGGTACAAAAGACGAGGTTGAGTTCGAGATGGTGATTTTGCAGCGGATAGGCACGGGTGGATACGAGGATCATGAGGCCCTGCTGGGACTTATCCTGCGGTCTTTCGCCTATATGGACGGGGTGATCGACCCGCCCTCCTCCGCGCACAGGCTGACGGTGGAGAGCCTCGAACAGAAGGCACGCGACGAGATCGGCCATGTGGCGCTCGACGGGGGTGTGCCGGTTGGTTGCATCTATCTGCGGCCGGAGGCGGATTGCCTTTATGTCGGCAAGCTTGCGGTCGAGCCTTCCACGCAGGGGCGCGGCATCGGACGGCGGCTGATGGACGTGGCGGAGGCTCTGGCGGACGAGCTATCGCTGCCGGCACTCAGGCTGGAAACGCGGATAGAGCTTGTCGGAAACCACAGCCGCTTTGGCGCCTGGGGTTTTGGCAAAACGGCGGAAAAGGCTCATCCGGGCTATGACCGCGTGACCTTTATCGAGATGCGCAAAGCTTTGCGGTGAAACCGCTCACGTCCGGCTGGGCAGGACTCGGTTGGGCGGACGGTGGCCGTCGAAATAGGTGCGGATGTTGATGATCACCTTGTCGCCCATGTCGATGCGGCCTTCGATGGTGGCCGATCCCGTGTGCGGCAGAAGCACGACCTTGCCTTCGTTGGCGAGCTTGACCAGCTTCGGATTGACCGCCGGTTCGTTCTCGAAAACGTCGAGGCCAGCACCGGCAATCTTTCCGTCACGAAGGCACTGGACCAGGGCATCCTCGTCGATGATATCGCCGCGGGCTGTGTTGACGATGTAGCTGGTCGGCTGCAGCAGAGCGAGCCTGCGGGCAGACAGGAGGTGGAAAGTGGCGGGCGTCGAGGGACAATTGACCGAGACGATATCGACCCTGGCCAGCATCTGGTCGAGGCTGTCCCAATAGGTGGCTTCCAGCTCGTTTTCAGTGGCCGGATTGACCTTCTTGCGGTTGTGATAATGGATCGAAAGACCAAACGCCTTGGCGCGGCGTGCAACGGCCGTGCCAATGCGGCCCATGCCGATGATGCCGATGCGCTTGCCCGAAATGCGGCGGCCGAGCATCCAGGTGGGCGACCAGCCTTCCCATTCGCCCGGATGGTCCATCAGGACACGGGCGCCCTGAACGAGGCGACGGGGCACGGCGAGGATCAACGCCATGGTCATATCGGCGGTGTCTTCCGTCAGCACATTCGGCGTGTTGGTCACGGTGATGCCCTTGCGGGCGGCGGCATCGATATCAATGTGATCGGTGCCGTTGGAGAAGCTGGCGATCAGCTTGAGCTGTGGCCCGGCTTCATCAATCAAAGCCGAATCGATTCGGTCGGTCACGGTCGGAACCAGCACGTCGCAGGACTTCACCGCGGCAATCAACTCTTCGCGCGTGCGCGGCTTGTCGTCGATGTTGAGCTCGGCCTCGAAGAGCTCACGCATGCGCGTTTCCACGGCGTCAGGCAGTTTCCGGGTGATATAGACCGAGGGTCTTTTCCTGTTCGTCATGGGATGGTTCGATGCCTTGTTCAGAACTCGTTAACCAACACAGGGGATACTCTCCCCCTTGAAGGGCAATTTCTAGCAAACCCGTCGGGGAAGACAAACAAAACTCGTCGAGGCGTCGTTGATTTGTCCCGGGCTCGCAGCCAGCCCGCCCCAAAAGGGCAGATAAGTCCCTTGTTTCCACCGCTTAGTCCGGAACGATCATGTTTGTGAACCTGTCCCGAGCCAGCCTCCTCTCCGGTGTCCTTGCCCTGTTCCTGATCGCGGGAACCGCGCCGGGCCTGGCGCAGTCGACCACGAAAGGGTCGAGCGGTCTGCCGCTGCCGCGCTTCGTCAGCCTGAAGGCGGAGAAGGTGAACCTGCGGATCGGGCCGAGCACGGACTATGCGGTGTCATGGCGCTATATGAAATCCGGCCTTCCGGTCGAGATCATCCGCGAATACGAGAACTGGAGACAGATCCGCGATGCCGACGGCACCGAGGGCTGGGTGAGCCAGACGCTGTTGTCCGGCCAGCGCACGGCGGTGGCGGCACCGTGGATGCGCGGCAAGGGCAGCAATGTCTATGTGATGATGCGGCGCGACTCGATGTCGTCGGCTGCCGTCATCGCCAAGCTCGAACCGGGTGTCGTCGTCACCATTGAGGAATGCAACGGAAACTGGTGCAAGGCGGAGACGCAGGGCGTCTCCGGCTGGGTCTCGCAGGAAGAGATCTGGGGCGCCTATCCGGGCGAAGCGTTCAAATAAGACCGATCTCGGCGGCGCCGTTCTTCAGCGACATCATCGGGCGCGGCCCGATCTGCTGGATGACGATGCCGGCGGCATAACAGCCGAGGTGGGCGCAATCTTCCAACGTGCGATCATTCGTATAGCCGAAGAGGAAACCGGCGGCGAAAAGGTCGCCCGCACCCGTGGTGTCGACGAGGCTCGCGATCGTGGTGGCTGGCACGCGGATGCGCTCATCGCCCTTGACGACAACGGCGCCCTGATCACCCATCGTAACGGCCGCAAGTTTGCAATCCTGTGACAGACGGGTGAGCGCTTCGGCGAAGTCATCCGTCTCATACAGCGAAAGCGCTTCCTGCTCATTGGCGAAGACGATATCGACCGTGCCGGAGCGCATCAATTCGAGAAACTCTTCGCGGTAGCGGCCGACGCAGAAGCTGTCGGAGAGCGTCATCGACATTTCGCGGCCGTTTTCATGGGCGATGCGGGCGCAATCGAGGATGGCCTGCTTGGCGCGCGGCGGATCCCAGAGATAACCTTCGAAATAGGTGACCTTGGACTGGGCGACGACCTCAGGCTCGACATCCTCGGGGCCGAATTCGACGCAGGCGCCAAGATAGGTGTTCATCGAGCGCTCGCCGTCCTCGGTGACGAAGATCATGCTGCGGGCCGTCGGTGGCTGGGTCGTGCCGGGCGCGGTCTGGAAATGCACCCCCTGGGCGCGGATGTCGTGGGTGAAGATGTGACCGAGCTGGTCTTCGGCGACCTTGCCGAAATAGGCAGCCCTGCCACCGAAATTGGCGATGCCGGCTGCCGTATTGCCGGCGCTTCCACCGGAGGCTTCCACCGCCGGACCCATCAAGGAATAGAGCCGCTCGGCCCTGTCAGCATCGATCAGGTTCATCGCGCTCTTGGTGATCCCATTGTCGATCAGGAACTGGTCCTGGCAGCGGGAGATAATGTCGACGATCGCGTTACCGACAGTCAGAACATCGAACTGGCTCATGGAAGGGGCTCCGAATTTATCGCTCGCCGGTCATAGTCGTTTTTATGGGTTAGGAAAGAGAAAAGACGGCGACGAATACCCTGTCATGCCGATGTCACCGAGCCGCGCTATCTGAAAATGGCGGGCGGCACTCCCCTGTCGTCCGCGAAAGCCATGACGGCTTTCCTTTCGGGCACCGACCACGGATGTACTGGCGGCACCCCATCCCGGATGAGCCGGGCGGAAAAGCAGGCATGGCCTGCTTTTTGGCGTTTCAGGCACCCACCTCTCCTTTCATTGCGGGCTCCGACTTGTCCTTGCGACAGGTTTGCGGTTGGCGCTGTCGTGCGCTGATCCTATGAATAGGCCTTCCTTCCCCAGCGAATCGACCTTCCATGACCGCCATTGCTCAAGACGTCCTGCCGATCTTCATCCTGATCCTGTTCGGCTTTCTGCTGGTGCGTCTGAAGATCCTATCCGCTTCGGTCGGTGACGGGCTCGGCGCCTTCGTCTTCAATGTGGCGGTGCCGATGCTGTTGTTCCGGACCATTGCCAATGCTGATTTTCATGGGGCCTCGCCCTTCCGGCTGTGGGTCTCCTATTTTGCCGGGGTCTTCGTCGCCTGGACCATCGGACATCTGATTGCCACCCGGTTTTTCGGACGCGACCGGAGAGAGGGCGTGCTGGCCGGCGTTTCCTCGGCCTTCGCCAACAATGTTTTCATCGGTCTTCCACTGGTCGAGCGGACGGTCGGGGCGGAAGGGATCGTCGCCATGTCGATCCTGCTCGCCATCCACCTGCCGCTGATGATGATCATCGGGACGGTCATGATGGAGCGGGCGGAGCAGAAGACCAGCGGGCAGCCGTCGCACGGCGTTCTCGCCGTATCTCGCCAGGTCGGGTTGAACCTGCTGCGCAATCCGCTGGTTATCGGGCTGATTGCCGGCATGGTGGTTCAGCTTATCGGCGGACCACTGCCCCCGATGATCGACGGGCTGGTCGGCCAGGTTGCCGGAACCGCCGCACCGCTTGCCCTGATTTCGCTCGGCATGACGCTGAACAAATACGGCATGCTGGGCAATGTACGGATCGCGGGGACGATTTCGACCGTGAAGCTGGTGGTGATGCCGGCGACCGTCTGGCTTTCCTCGCATCTGCTCGGGCTTTCGCCACAATGGACGGCGGCGCTGGTGCTGACCTCCTCGGTGCCGACGGGCATCAATGCCTGGCTGATCGCCAGCCGTTTCGGTGTCGGCCAGGGGCTTGCGGCTTCGGTCATTACGCTCTCGACCGCAGCCGGGGTGATCAGCGTCTCGCTATGGGCGCTGCTGCTGCTCTGAGACGTGAAAAAGCGAACGCCCGACCGCGAGGGCCGGGCGAATGATTTTACCGTATTCGAAACGATCAGTCTGCGCCGATCACGGCGTTGCAGGCTGAGCCGGAGCAGGTTCCGCAGGCGCTTCTGCCGGTGCGGCAGGAGCAGCGGGGGTCGCTTCGGCCGGGGCCTCAGCAGGTGCGGCAGCGGCATCAGCCGGTGCAGCATCAGCCGGTGCTTCAGCGGCAGGTGCTGCGTCAGGCGTCGGCAGGGCAACCGGCGTATCAGCCTGGGTGTGCAGATACAGGATCAGGTTGGCGCGTTCGTCGTCCTTCTTAAGACCAGCGAAGCCCATGGCGGTGCCCGGGATATGCTTCTTCGGGGCGGTCAGGAACTCATTGAGGTGTTCCCAGGTCCAGAGCTCAGACCCACCCTTGGAGAATTCGGTCATGGCAGCCGAATAGCTGAAACCTTCGTGGCTGGCGATCGGGCGCTCGACGACACCCCAAAGGTCCGGGCCGACCTTGTTCGGTCCGCCCTTCTCGATGCTATGACAGCTCGCACACTTCTTGAAAACGGCTTCACCGGCCGTTGCGTCCGCGCTGGCGAGCAGAACGGCGATCGGCGTTGCGGCCACTGCTTCTTCCGCAGCCGGGGCGTCGCTTGCTTCAGCCACGATGGCATAGCCTTCCTTCTCCGGCGTTTCCGAATGGAAAATGCCTTCCGAAGCGATAGACACGGACATCAGCACGAATACGGTTCCCAGGAGGGCACCGACGGCCATGTTCATATTAGAGTTCATCTGCAAAGCTCCCCATGCAGCCAGCCGATCAGCAACCGGACGATCTTGAAATCGCGCGGAACCTATGTCTTTTGCATAACACTTGCAACACGATTATGGTCCCGCAACTGGGACCTTTTGCCACTTCTGTGTGGTGATTTGAAGGGGTTAGGATCATGAATACCGGCAAAAGCGACGAAACCCTGGTCCTCATCCCTGCCCGCATGGCATCCACCCGTTTGCCGGGCAAGCCGCTGGCCGATATTGCCGGCCTGCCGATGATCGTTCAGGTGGCAAAACGCGCCCAGGAAGCCGATGTCGGGCGAATCATCGTGGCCGTCGATGACCAGCGGACCTATGACGCAGTCGAGGCCGCCGGCTTCGAGGCAGTGATGACGCGCGTCGACCATCAGTCGGGCTCGGACAGGATTTTCGAGGCGCTAAGTAAGGTCGATCCGGACGGTCGCGCCAAGATCGTGATCAATGTGCAGGGCGACCTGCCGACCATCGATCCGCAGTCCATTCGTGCGGCGCTGCGACCGCTGGAGGACCCGGCGGTGGATATCGCAACACTGACGGTCGAGATCGTTGACGAGCACGAAAAGACCAATCCTAACGTTGTAAAGGTTGTCGGTTCGCCGCTCTCGGACACCCGCTTGCGCGCACTTTATTTCACACGGGCGACTGCACCGCATGGTTCAGGGCCGCTCTACCATCACATCGGGCTCTATGCCTATCGCCGCGGCGCCCTTGAACGTTTCGTCACCCTTCCACCCTCGACGCTGGAAAAGCGGGAATCGCTCGAACAGCTGCGGGCGCTAGAGGCGGGCATGCGCATTGATGTCGAGGTGGTAAAGACAGTGCCGCTCGGCGTCGACACGCAAGCGGATCTCGACAAGGCCCGGCTGATCCTTTCGGCCTCCTCCAATTAAGGACTTCATTCCCTTGGCCACCACCAACAAGATTTCCTTCCAAGGCGATTTCGGCGCCAATTCCGACATGGCCTGCCGCGACATGTTCCCGGACATGGAGCCCCTGCCCTGCCCGACTTTCGAGGATGCCTTCGTGGCGCTAGAGACCGGCGAGGTGGATCTGGCGATGATCCCGATCGAGAACACGCTCGCGGGGCGCGTCGCCGACATCCACTACCTGCTGCCGCTGTCGCGCCTCCACATTGTCGGCGAGTATTTCATGCCGATCCGCTTCCAGCTGATGGTGCTTCCGGGCGTCGGGCTCGACGAGATCCGTACCGTGCACAGCCATATCCATGCACTCGGTCAGTGCCGCAAGATCATCCGCAGTCATGGCTGGAAGGCCGTGGTTGCCGGCGATACGGCCGGGGCTGCCAAACAGGTGGCGGAGAAGGGCGATCGCAGCATGGCGGCGTTGGCGCCAAGGCTTGCAGCGCCGCTTTACGGCCTCGACATTATCGCCGAAAATGTCGAGGATTCGGAAAACAATGTCACGCGCTTCGTGGTGCTGTCGCGCGACGAGGATACCGCGAAACGCAAGAGCGATGATGAGCAGTTCATCACCACCTTCGTGTTCAACGTGCGCAACCTTCCCGCCGCCCTCTACAAGGCGATGGGCGGGTTTGCGACAAACGGCGTCAACATGACCAAGCTCGAAAGCTATCAGATCGGCGGCAAGTTCATTGCAACCCAGTTCTATGCCGATATCGAGGGGCATCCGGACGACGTTCCGGTCAAGCGAGCGCTCGAAGAATTGCGGTTCTTCTCCGAGAAGGTGCACATCCTCGGCGTTTACAAGGCGCATGCGATGCGGGGCAAACTCTGAACTCCAGGTTGGAATGATGGCTCAATGCCGCCACTCGAACCAGTCCTGGATGAGGCGACGGGCGATCGTCCCTTCGATCGGTAGCGTCCGTCCCTCGAACGACCCCTCTGAAAGCATCGTGCCGATTTCGCCGCGGGTGAACCAGCGACAATCCTCGAGCTCAACAGAATCGAATGCGATCTCCGTCGTCGTCGCCTCGCCGAAACAGCCGAGCATCAGCTGGTGCGGCATGGGCCAGGGCTGCGAAGCGTGATAGCGGACGCGACCGACGGTGATGCCGGATTCTTCCTTCGTTTCGCGACGCACGGCATTTTCGATCGTCTCGCCCGGCTCAACGAATCCGGCGAGCGAGGAATACATGCCTTGCGGGAAACGATGGCTGCGGCCCATCAGGCAGCGGTCCTGCTTTTCATCGACCACCAGCATGATGGCGACCGGATCGGTGCGCGGGAAAATCTCGTGGGCGCAGCCGGTGCAGATGCGCTTGTAGCCGCCGATGCGGCCTTCCATGGCAGCGCCGCAGCGGCCGCAAAACCTGTTGTCGGCATTCCAGCGCAGGAGGCTCAGGGCTTGGGCGACTTCGCCCAGCAGTTCCTCGCCGACCAGGGCGTCGCGGAACAAAGCGCGGGGATCGGCGGGCTTGAACTCGGCCGACAGTTCCTCCGGCTGCAGCGCGACAGGCACGGCGAGGCGCGGCTCGCCGCTCGCCTGGTGGCCGAGCAGGATCGCCTCGTCGAAATCCGGCTGGAGGGCTGCCAGTTCATAAGGCGCAAACAGCGGATCGAGGATCTGGCCGTCATGTTTCAGCACCAGCTGGGTGCCGGAAAAGGCGAGGATATGGGTGCCCTCCACCTTCAGCGCTGTTTCAAGCGAGGTCTCATCCCGGTGCTCGCTGTCGCGGTTCAGCCGGTTGCCCGAGAAGGCGGTGAGTTCGCTCGGTTCGAGATGGGGTGCGCGGCTGGAAAAAATGGAATTTCTCATTGGAGGGCTTCAAGGATCCGGGTTTTCATCGCGTCGAAGGCGGCAGGCTCGTAAGGGATAGCTTTCTCGAAACCCCAGATGGGTTTTGGCCAATTGGGATCGTCCTCGATCCGGGCGACGACATGAACATGAAGCTGCCGGACGATGTTGCCAATGGCGGCGATGTTGATCTTGTGGGCTGCCGTCGCCTTCTTGAGAGCAGCCCCGACCTTGACCTGTTCGAAGGTCAGCATGGTCTGGTCGAGCGGGGTGAGGTCGAAGACTTCGGAGACGTCCGGGCGCTGGGGCACGAGGATCAGCCAGGGCCAGCGGCTGTCCTTGGCCAGCCGGAGGTCACACAGGCCGAGTTTCAGGATCGACACGCTGTCCTGCTCAAGACGCGCGTCGAGTACGAATGGCTGCAAGGCATTTCTCCCTTTCGTTTTTTGCGAGCCTAGCAGTTTTTTTTTGGCTTGGCTTGCATTTGGCGGCGTTATTGCCGATATGTCTCCTCGGGAGGTTGGTGGTGGACGAGCCACTCGCCAACCGGGTCAGGTCCGGAAGGAAGCAGCCCCAACGAGCACGGCACGGGTCATCGTGCCAGCCTCCCACCTCATCTTCATTCCCGGCCCCTGTTTCCAACACGGGCCGTGCCATGCCCGGCCGCGGGCGAACGGGGAAGCTGGCAGCGCGATGAGCGAGACGGAGCCGACAGCAGAGGCCAAGGCCGCCCCCGGCGGATACCGCGTTCTTGCCCGCAAATATCGTCCCAAGGATTTCACCGATCTGATGGTCGGCCAGGAGCCGATGGTACGGACGCTTACCAATGCGTTCGAGACCGGGCGCATTGCGCAGGCCTATATGCTGACCGGCGTGCGTGGGGTGGGCAAGACCACGACGGCGCGTATCTTGGCGCGGGCGCTGAATTACAAGACTGATGAAATCGACAAGCCGACGATCGACCTGCGCATCCCCGGCGAGCATTGCCAGGCGATCATGGAAGGCCGGCATGTCGACGTGATCGAGATGGACGCGGCCTCGCATACCGGTATCGATGACATCAGAGAGATCATCGAGCAGGTGCGCTATCGCCCGGTTTCGGCGCGCTACAAGGTCTATATCATCGACGAAGTGCACATGCTGTCGACGGCGGCCTTCAACGGGCTGTTGAAGACGCTCGAAGAGCCGCCGGAGCATGTGAAGTTTATCTTTGCGACGACGGAAATCCGCAAGGTTCCAATCACCGTCCTCTCCCGCTGCCAGCGTTTCGACCTGCGCCGGATTAGTGCGGGCGACCTCGTCGGGCTGTTTTCGACGATTTCGGCCAAAGAAGGCATCCAGGCCGAGGAAGAGGCGCTGGCGATGATCGCACGCGCTGCCGAAGGCTCGGCGCGCGACGGTCTGTCGCTGCTCGACCAAGCGATCGCCCATGGCAGCGGCGTGGTGCATGCCGATGCTGTCAGGTCGATGCTGGGTCTCGCCGACCGGGCGCGCATTGTCGATCTGTTCGAGCATGTGGTGCGCGGGGACGTGGCGACGGCACTGTCGGAATTCGGCAGCCAGTATGAGGCAGGCGCGAGCCCGTCGGTGGTGCTGACCGATCTCGCCGATTTCACCCATCTGGTGACGCGGCTCAAATATATTCCCTCCGCCTCGCAAGACCCGTCGCTGAGCGAAGCCGAGCGGGTGCGGGGTGGCGAACTCGCCGACAGCGTGGCTGTGACCACGCTGTCGCGCATGTGGCAGATGCTGCTGAAGGGCATTCCCGAGGTCGAGGCTTCGTCGCGACCGGCAGGGGCTGCCGAAATGGTGCTGATCCGGCTGGCGCATGCGGCACACCTGCCTTCGCCAGAGGATGCGGCGCGCCGCCTGCTCGAACTTTCAAATGGCGAAGGCGGCGACAGCGCGCCGTCCGCTCCGCGCCCGAATGGCGGCGGTGGCGGCGCGTCCATGGCGATGCGGGTGCAGGCGGTGGCACAGCCATCGCAGGAGAGCGCTCCGCGCCCGGCGATGAGCCAGCCGGTGGCGCATCTGCAGAGCGTGCCTGCGGGCGATGCCCTGCCCCGAACTATGGAAACGGTTCAGCCGAAGGTACAAGACGCACCCGCACCGCTGGTCCGGGTCAATTCGCTCGATGATATCGCAGACCTATGCACGAAAAACCGAAGCCCGGTTCTGCGCGCGCAGCTTCGCCAGTTCGTGCATCTGGTGAAGATCGAGCCAGGGCGTCTGGAGATCCGGCTGGAGGCGCAATGCCCGCCGACGATCGTCAACGAGTTGAAGCTCAGGCTGACCGAATGGACGGGCATCACCTGGTGGGTGACCTTGTCGAACGAAGCCGGCCTACCCACGCTGGTCGAAGTGGAGAACTCGACGCGGGCGGCGCGCTTGCTTGATGCGCGGCAAGACCCTGACGTCGCGGCGATCCTATCGCGCTTTCCAGGCGCCAAGATCACCGACGTGCGCATCAAGGCGAGCGAGATCGAGGAAGACGACACGCTGATTGCGCCGCCGGCGGCGGCGGAATCGGCGGACGGCGACATTCTTCCGGGCGACGACATCGAATTCTAGGGCGCGGCGCGCCATACCCAATCGACACGAGACCAAGGAGACGACGATGCGCGACATCATGGGCATGATGGGCAAGGTCAAGGAAATGCAGGCCAAGATGGAGACGATGCAGGCGGAGATCGCCGCACTCGAAATCGAAGGCAAATCCGGCGGCGGCCTGGTGACCGTCGTTCTGACCGGCAAGGGCGACTTGCGCAGCGTCAAGATCGATCCGTCGCTGTTCAAGGAAGACGATGTCGAGATCCTGGAAGACCTGATCGTTGCCGCCCATAAGGACGCCAAGGACAAGGTGGAAGCGCAGACCCAGGAAAAGATGGCTTCTGTGACCGCAGGCATTCCGCTGCCGCCGGGGATGAAGCTACCGTTCTAATCAGCCAAGCCTAGGGGTCTGTCTGGCATAGACCCGCTCCGGCCAGGGGTTTCGGCCCTCACGCAGGAACTCCAGCGTCGATTGCCAGAAGCCGGGTTCATGGCGTGCGTGAAAAAGGTCGAAATGGCCGACGCGCTGGTGTCCCACATCCGTTGGCGCCAGCAGCACCTTTGTCACCGGGGCGTTGCGATAGTAGCCCATGGCCCGTCGGATCGCCTTTGGCGTTGCGAAGGGGTCGTCGCTCATGGTGACGCTCAGGACCAGGCACATCGCCTCTGCGAAACCGGCGCGCATGGCTTCTGCTTTCTCAGGGCCGAGCCCTTGTTCGGCACGGGCTTGCTGTAGACCCCAGCCGTAGGCGACGCCCTTGGGCAGGTCTTCGAGCCAGCCAAGCCATTTTCCCGGAAAATGGCCGAGCAAACCGGTCAGAACCGGCATGGCGACATGCCATTTGAGAGCGAGCGGAAGCCGCTGCCTCAGCGCATAATCTCCCCAATAGCCGTATTGGCCGCCGACCGAGAGCATGGCGGAAACTCTGGACATCAACGGCGAATAACCCGGTAGAAAGCCGCCTATGCTGTGGCCGACCACGAGCACACGGCCGGACCGGTCTTCCTCCAGGGCATGCCGCAGGGCAGCGTCGAAGTCCTGCTCGCCCCATTGGCGCCAGGTGAAGGTTGAGCCTTTCAAGCTGTCCGGGCGGGAGAGACCGATGCCGCGATAGTCATAAGTGAGCACGGCAAAACCGTGCGTCGCGAGGAATGCCGCATAGCGATGGTAATAGCGGGCATACACGCCGGTTGCCGGATTGATGATGACCGTGGCCCGCGCCACTTCTCCTGCCTTGCGCCACCAATGGCCGGTGAGCCTAACGCCATCAGCGCAGGTCATCTCGATTTTCGTCTGGTCCATCACGCCTCCATGCGGGTCGGGATGATGGCGAGAAGGAGCGCTCGGGTAAAGACAGGTCAGTGTAGACCTTCGGCGGAGGCTCAGATTTCGCCAGCGAGGATGGCATCCCTGGTCTTGTAGTGAACCGGGGCCAAGAGGTATCGGGCGCGGTCAGCTTCGCTGAGCTTACGACCATAGGTCGCCATCATGTCCTGCATCGTGACGCGCTCACCTTCATAGGGCGTGTAGGTGACCGGTTGGCCGGCTTCCACCATGCCGCCCTGCAGAACTCTGGCATAGGCGCCGGGGCGGGCCGCCTGTGTGTAGCGCTTGACGATCTTCGGGTCTCCCATATGGGCGGCAAAGGTGGCGCAGGGCATGCGTGGCGAGGTGATTTCGAGGAGGACCTCGCCGATTGCGAAGCGGTCGCCAGCCGCGAGCATTTGGCTTTCCAGGCCTTCGATCACCAGGTTCTCGCCGAACATGCCGTGATGCAGTTCCCGACCGAGCTCCCGGCTCCACCAGTCGATATCGATGCTGCCCTGGATATAGACGGCCTGATCGACGCCGCCATGGTGCTTGCGGTTGAGGATCGCATCGCCGACGAGGCCATCTGCATCGACCATGATTGGGCCTTGAATGGCGAGCTTGTTGATGCCGGTCTTGTATTTCTTGCCGGCCAGGACTTCCGGGCGACCGAGGCAGACGGCGAGGATTTTCATGCGAGGCATCCCTTCGGCGATTCCGTTTCGCGTCTATATGGGCTAGAAACGCCGCCATGGCAAAACGAGTCACCGGCCCCGAAATCGAAAAACTCATCCAGCTGCTGGCGAAAGTGCCGGGGCTTGGGCCACGCTCGGCAAGGCGCGCCGCGCTGCATCTGATCAAGAAGAAAGACCAGCTTCTCGGTCCTCTCGGTCATGCGCTGGGCGAGGCCTATGACAAGGTCAAGATCTGCTCCTGCTGCGGCAATGTCGACACGATCGATCCCTGCAGCGTCTGCACCGACGTGCAGCGCGACAGCTCTGTGATCATCGTCGTCGAAGACGTCTCGGATCTCTGGGCGCTGGAGCGGGCGACCGCGATGAACACGGCCTATCATGTTCTGGGGGGTACGCTTTCGCCGCTCGACGGGGTCGGGCCTGATGATCTGAACATCAAAGGCCTGATCGAGCGGGTGGCGAAGGGCGGGATCCGCGAGATCATCATCGCCGTCAATGCCACCGTCGAGGGGCAGACCACGGCGCATTACATCACCGATCATCTTGCCGGGCTCGACGTGAAGATCACGCGGCTGGCACATGGCGTACCTGTCGGCGGCGAGCTCGACTATCTCGACGAAGGCACGCTGTCGGCGGCACTTCGCGCCCGAACGGCGATCTGACCGCTCCTTTGAGGAGGCTAACAATGCTGCAACTGACATCACTGCCCGGCCGGCTGCTTTTGCTCGCGGGTCTCTTGTTTGGCTCGACCGCAAGTTTTGCTGCGCCGTCGAAAAGCCAGGTCGAGGCGCAGTTCCAGCGCTGGATCGCGACCGATCTCTGGGAGGCCGCGAAGATCGGGGGCATCGAGAAATCCGTCTTCGACAGGACGATGCAAGGGGCAACGCTGAAATGGGATCTGCCCGACCTCGTGCCGCCCGGCACTGCGCCGCCGAAGGAGCAGGCGCAGAGCCAGGCGGAATTTTCGTCGCCCGCCAGCTATTTTTCCGAAAAGCGGCTGCAGGGGCTCGCTGCCACAGGCAGAACACTTGCCGGCCAGCATGGCGCGACGCTGCGGAAGGTCGAGGCGGCCTATGGGGTTCCGGGCCGCATACTGCTGGCAATCTGGGGCCGTGAATCGGGTTACGGCAGGGCCAAGCTGCCCTATTCGGCGATCGACGTGCTGGCAACCAAAGCCTTCATGTCGACCCGCAAGCCGCTTTTTCAGCAGGAGCTGATTTCGGCCCTGCATATCGTCGGGAGCGGCGATGTGCCGGCGGAGCGGATGATGGGGTCGTGGGCGGGGGCTCTCGGACAGCCACAATTCATGCCGGGCAGTTATCTCAAATATGCCGTCGACTTTGACGGCGACGGCAAACGCGACATCTGGAACTCGGTGCCCGATACGCTGGCCTCGATCGCCAACTACCTGGTGAAGAGCGGCTGGCAGAAGGGCCGGGACTGGGGTTATGAGATTTCCATTCCCGACGGAGTATCCTGCGCGCAGGAGGGGCCAGACCGGGCAAAGCTCGTGTCGGCTTGGACCGGCGAGGGTATCCAGCGGATTTCAGGCAAAGGTTTTCCGGCGAGCGAAACCAAACAGCAGGCGATGATGCTGGTTCCGGCCGGCACAAATGGGCCCGAATTTCTCGTCACGCCGAATTTCTACGTGCTGAAGGAATACAACAATTCCGACCTCTATGCGCTGTTCATCGGTAATCTGGCCGACCGGATCGGTGCCGGCGGTGGCGCCTTCAAGGGCGCCTGGGGCGATGTCGGAAAGATGCTGCGCTCGGATGTGCTTGCCATGCAGCAGGCGCTGGTGGCTCAGGGCTATGACGTCGGCAAGGTCGACGGGCTGCCGGGTTTCAAGACCCGTCGGTCGCTCGGCGAATGGCAGGCCCGCCAGGGCATGCGACCGACATGCTATCCGAATGAGGGGCTTAAGGCGAAGCTCCGCTGACGTCTAACATCCTTCAGTGGTGGTCGACGGGGTGCTGGTGGAAAACATCGTCTGATGGCGGGATGGCCTGGCGCTCGATCATGCGGTTGACATGCGGCGGTGATGCCCCGCGATGCAGTTCCAGCAGGCGGTCGGTGATCTCGGCATCGGCTTTGGTTCGCCGGTGGTTGTGGCGGACGTAATCGACCCAGGTCGGGACGTGATAGGTCTCGGTCCAGATGTCAGGGTTTTCCAGATCACGCATCAGGGTCCAGTTGCGGGCACCATCGCGAAGGCGGATGCGGCGGCGCTCGACCATGACGGCGAGGAACTCCGGCACATCGGCATCAGCGATCTCGAAATCGATCTGGATGACAATCGGGCCGCTGCGCGGGCGGATGTCGAGCCTGAGCGCCGGTTCGTTGAAGCGGTTGAGCGGATCGAGATCGAGGGTGGCGAAGGCCGGCATGGGCAGAACAAAGCCTATGGCGACGCCGACGATCATCAGAATGCTGGATGCGACCAGAGCTCCCGGCGAGCCGGAATTTTCCGCAACACTGCCCCAGAGCCAGCTGCCCGTGGCCATGCCGCCGAAGGTGGCGGTCTGGTAAAGAGAGAGGGCGCGTCCGACGACCCAGCGCGGGGTCGACAGCTGGACCACGGTATTGAAGAGCGAGAGGGCCAGCACCCAGCAGGCGCCTGCGAGCATGAGGGCTGTGGCCGTCAGCCAGATCGAGGTGCTGATTCCGGTCACGGCGGCGGCGAGCGCAAAGCCGGCGAAAGAAGCCCGAACGATGTCCTCGCTCGACAGGATTTCGCGCAGGCGCTGGTTGCCGAGGGCACCGAGGATGGCGCCGAAGCCGAAGGCGCCGAGCAGGCCGCCATAGGACAAGGCACCGCCGGCGAGCTGGTCGCGCGCGACGATGGGGAGCAGCGAGAGGATAGCCGTTGCCGTGAGGCCGAAGACAAAGCCGCGAAAGAGCACCTTGCTGAGATTGGGCGACATGGAGACGTAGCGCAGACCCGCCCAGATGGCCTGACCCAGCTGTTCGCGCGGCAGAGGGTTCTTCGGGTAGTCCGGTTTCCAACGCAGGAGCGCGTAGACAATCGCGAAATAGGAGAGCGTATTTGCGGCAAAGGCCGCGGCCGCCCCGGCGAAGGCGACGATCATGCCGCCAATGGCGGGGCCGACGCTGCGGGTGATGTTGAAGCCCATGCTGTTGAGCGAGACGGCGGCAGCGAGATCCTGGCGCGGGACGATGTCGCCCACAGATGCCTGCCAGGCCGGATTGTTGAGGGCCGTGCCGCAGCCGATCAGGAAGGTGAAGGCGAGCAGGCTCCAGGGTGTGATCAGGTCGAGAAAGGCAAAGAAGGTGAGCAGCGCCGAAACAGTGATCATGAAGAGCTGAGCGGCGATCATCACGCGGCGGCGATCAAAACTGTCGGCGATGGCGCCCGCAATGAGCGACAGAAGCATGATCGGCCCCGTATTGGAGGCCTGGACGAGGGCCACCATGTTTTCCGAGGTCGAGATGGAGGCCATCATCCATGCGGCACCCACCCCCTGGATCAGCCCTCCGAGGTTGGAGGAAATGCTGGCAAGCCAGATCCGCCGGTAGAACTCGTTGCTGAGGGGAGAAAGAGGGGAGCGTCTGTCAGGCACGGGATGGCTCGTCCTTTGACCGGGGGGAGAACTGGCGAAAGCAGCCGGGGGTGAACTTGCAACGTGCAACGCGCCAAAGGCAAGAATGTTTTTCGCCCCGCTGAAAAGCTTGCAATCGACGGGTCGCTGGCGTATATGACATTCAAATTCTTGATCGACAGATGAAGGGTGGGCCCGCAAGGACCCGCTCTTTTTTATTGGCGATCGTATCCAATCGGGAGTAAAACGATTGTCCGAAGAGATGCCGCAGCCGGGACCCGGCGAAGCACGGATCATCACCGAGACGGGGCTTGACCGTCGTATCGCCGATATCATCGAGCCCGTGCTCGTGGCGATGGATTTCAACCTGGTTCGCGTGCGCATGATGAACCAGAACGGCCTGACGCTGCAGATCATGGCGGAACGCACCGACGGCACGATGGATGTCGAAGGTTGCGAAGCCGTATCGATGGCCGTCTCGCCGGTTCTCGACGTCGAGGATCCGGTCGACAAGGCCTATCATCTTGAAGTTTCGTCGCCGGGCATTGACCGGCCGATGGTGCGCAAGTCCGATTTCACGCGCTGGAACGGCCATCTGGTCAAGTGCGAGACCTCGATCCTGGTGGACAACCGCAAGCGTTTTCGCGGCAAGATCACCGCGGTCAACGAGGACGGCTTTACGCTTGAGCGTGACCAGGTCGCCTATGGCGAAGAGCCGCGCGTGGTGATCCCGTTCAACACGCTGGCGGAAGCCAAGCTTATTCTGACGGACGATCTGATCCGTGACGCGCTTCGGGCCGACAAGCTGGCCAAGGCGCAGGCCGCGAACCAGAACGACGAAGACACAGACGCAGACGACAGCGAAGAATAACGTTTTGACCTATAGCCCGAGGCCGATGCCTGGGCGTGAAGACGGAGACCTAAGACAATGGCAGTCAGTGCTAACCGGCTCGAGCTCTTGCAGATCGCAGATGCCGTTGCCCGTGAAAAGGTGATCGACCGCGAAATCGTGCTCGCCGCCATGGCCGACGCGATCCAGAAGGCTGCCCGTTCGCGTTACGGCACGGAAACCAATATCCGCGCCGACATCAATTCGAAGACCGGCGAAATCCGCCTGCAGCGTCTTCTCGAAGTGGTCGAAAAGGTCGAGGACTATGCGACCCAGATCGCGCTTGAACTGGCCCGCGACCGCAATGTCGACGCCAAGCTCGGCGACTTCATTGCCGATCCGCTGCCGCCGATGGACTTTGGCCGTATCGCTGCCCAGTCGGCCAAGCAGGTCATCGTGCAGAAGGTGCGCGAAGCCGAGCGTGACCGTCAGTATGACGAGTTCAAGGACCGTGTCGGCGAGATCATCAACGGCACCGTCAAGCGCGTCGAATACGGCAACGTGATTGTCGATCTCGGTCGTGGCGAGGGCATCATCCGTCGTGACGAGATGATCCCGCGCGAAGCCTTCCGTTACGGCGACCGCGTTCGTGCCTATGTCTACGACGTGCGCCGCGAACAGCGCGGCCCGCAGATCTTCCTGTCGCGTACCCATCCGCAGTTCATGGTGAAGCTGTTCACCATGGAAGTGCCTGAGATCTACGACGGCATCATCCAGATCAAGTCGGTCGCCCGTGACCCGGGCTCGCGCGCCAAGATCGCCGTCATCTCGAACGACTCGTCGATCGATCCGGTCGGTGCCTGCGTCGGTATGCGTGGTTCGCGCGTCCAGGCCGTTGTCGGCGAACTCCAGGGCGAAAAGATCGACATCATTCCTTGGTCGGCGGATCCAGCTTCCTTCATCGTCAACGCCCTGCAGCCGGCAGAAGTGGCCAAGGTCGTTCTCGACGAAGATGCAGAGCGCATCGAAGTCGTCGTTCCGGACGAGCAGCTGTCGCTCGCCATCGGTCGTCGCGGCCAGAACGTGCGTCTGGCCTCGCAGCTGACCGGCTGGGATATCGACATCATGACGGAGGCCGAGGAATCGGAACGCCGCCAGAAGGAATTCAACGAACGCACCAACCTGTTCATGGATGCGCTCGACGTCGACGAGATGGTCGGCCAGGTGCTTGCATCGGAAGGCTTCGCCCAGGTCGAGGAAGTCGCCTATGTGGACATCGAGGAAATTGCCTCGATCGACGGTTTCGACGAAGATACGGCGCAAGAAATCCAGACCCGCGCCCGCGAATACCTCGAGAAGATCGAGGCCGAGATGGACGCAAAGCGCAAGGAACTCGGCGTTGCCGACGAACTGCGCCAGATCGACGGCATGACCTCGCAGATGATGGTTGCGCTGGGCGAAGACGGCATCAAGACGATCGAGGACTTCGCCGGCTGCGCCGCCGACGACCTGATCGGCTGGAGCGAACGCAAGGACGGCGAGACGAAAAAGTTCGAGGGACTGTTCTCGAAGTTCGACATCTCGCGCGCAGAAGCCGAAGCCATGATCGTGCAGGCACGCCTGTCGGCCGGCTGGATCACCGAGGAAGACCTCGCTGCCGAGACGGCTGAAACCGAAGTGGAAGGCGAAGCCGACGTCGAGCAAGAGGCGTGATGACCGCCCTGACGCCCGACGTGCCGGAGGACGAAGACGACTTCGACCTCTCCGACGCGAACGGACGGATGTGCATCGTCACTCGTGACAGCGGATCGCCGGATACGCTGTTGCGCTTCGTAGCGACACCGGATGGAACTGTTATTCCCGACCTGAAGCGGACGCTTCCGGGCCGGGGATGCTGGGTAAGCCCCCGCCGCGAGGCGGTGGACAAGGCCGTGGCGAAGAAGCTCTTCGCCCGGGCGCTCAAGCGGGATGTGAAGGCGGAACCGGATCTCGGCGCCACCGTCGAGCGCCTGCTGGTCGCACAGTTGACGGGCATGATGAACATGGCGCGGAAGGCCGGCCAGTTCATCAGCGGCTCTGCCAAGGTTGAGGCCGCAGTGAGAAGCGGCGAGGCCATCGCGGTGTTCCATTCGAAGGACGCCGCGGCGGACGGCATACGAAAGATCGACCAGGCCCGAAAGGCCTGGCACCTCGGAACAGGAGCCGATGCGGAAATCCCCGCATTCCACCTTCTGACCGGGGCGGAAATGGACGAACTGATGGGCCAGAATGCGTTTATCCATGCTTGCGCGCTTGCAGGGCAGGCGGGTGAAGGTGTAGTGAAACGCGCAACTCTGCTCGAAACCTATCGCGGCCCGGTGCTGCAGGTCTCGAGCGCTGGCCCGAACCCACAATGACGCGGTCACCGGCGAAAGCCGGCCTCCGTGGTTTAGGACAGTATGTGAACGGCGTGGTCTGATGCTCGGCATCCGGCCTCGCTCGAAGGAACGGGAACGGAATGACGGACAACAAAGACGACAAGACTATCGGCGTGAAGAAGACACTCACCCTGAAGCCCTCAGGGATGAGCCAGGGTACCGTGCGCCAGGACATGGGGCGCGGCCGTACGAAGTCGGTCGTCGTCGAGACGGTGAAGCGCCGCCCGACCCGCCCGATTGACGAGAAGCCACCGATTACGCCGATCACGCCTGTTCGTGCCGAACCGGTCGCGGCAACGCCGACGCCTGCCCCGACACAGACGCCTTCACCGGTTGCGGCACCGGCTGCCGCACCCGTTGCAGCTGCCCGTCCGGCACCGGCGCCTGCGCCGACCCGCGTTCAGCAGCCGGCACAGCAGCCGCATCGCCCCCAGCAGCCGCAGCGCTCGCAACAGCAGCCGCAGCGCCAGCAGCCTTCGCAGCCGCCGCGCCAGCAGGAACGGCCGCGTGGCGCCGTTCTGCACGACCTGTCGGCCGGCGAGATGGAAGCGCGTCGCCGCGCGCTCGCCGAAGCCCAGGTTCGTGAAGTCGAAGAAGCCAAGCAGCGCGTGATCGACGAGGCTCGCCGCAAGGTCGAAGCCGAGGAAGCCGCACGTGTGGCCGCCGAAGAGGCCGCCCGTCGCGCCGCAGAACCGCAGCCCGAGCCCCAGCCGGAACCCGAAGTCGTCGCCGAGCCCGTTGCGGCACCGGTGGCTGCTGCGCCCGCTCCGGTGAACCGTACGGCCATTCCGCAACCCGGCGCGCCGGGCTTCGTGCGTAGCCGCAAGACCAATGACGAAGACGAAGGCCGTGCGGCGCCCCGGACGATTCCGGGCCGTGGCAAGGTCGCCATGCCTGTGGTCGCCAAGGTCCCTGCCCGTCCGAAGGTCGAGGAAGACCGTCGTCGCGGCAAGCTGACCGTCACCACCGCCAATGTCGATGATGACGGCACCGCTCGCGGCCGTTCGCTGTCTGCCATGCGCCGCCGGCAGGAGAAGTTCCGCCGCTCGCAGATGCAGGAAACCCGCGAAAAGGTCATGCGCGAAGTCATCCTGCCGGAAACGATCACCATTCAGGAACTGTCGCAGCGCATGTCCGAACGCGCCGTCGACGTCATCAAGTACCTGATGAAGGAAGGCCAGATGATGAAGCCGGGCGACGTCATTGACGCCGACCTCGCCGAACTCATCGCCACTGAATTCGGCCATACCGTGAAGCGCGTTTCGGAATCCGACGTTGAAGAAGGTATCTTCAACGTAAAGGACGACGAAGGCGAGCTGGTGTCGCGTCCGCCTGTTGTGACCATCATGGGTCACGTCGACCACGGCAAGACCTCGCTGCTCGACGCCATCCGCAAGACCTCGGTCGTTTCGGGCGAAGCCGGTGGCATCACCCAGCATATCGGGGCTTACCAGGTCGAGCAGAACGGCCAGAAGATCACCTTCATCGACACCCCCGGCCACGCCGCCTTTACCGCGATGCGTGCCCGTGGCGCCCAGGCGACTGATATCGCGATCCTCGTGGTTGCCGCCGACGACAGCGTGATGCCGCAGACGATCGAGTCGATCAACCACGCCAAGGCGGCCGGTGTGCCGATCATCGTGGCGATCAACAAGATCGACAAGCATGAGGCAAACCCGGAAAAGGTTCGCCAGCAGCTTCTGCAGCACGAAGTGTTCGTGGAATCCATGGGTGGTGAAGTGCTCGACGTCGAAGTCTCGGCGAAGAACAAGCTCAACCTCGACAAGCTGCTCGAAGCGGTTCTGCTGCAGGCCGAAATCCTCGACCTGAAGGCCGACCCGACGCGAACCGCTGAGGGTGTTGTCATCGAAGCCCAGCTTGATCGTGGCCGCGGCGCGGTTGCGACCGTTCTGGTCCAGAAGGGCACGCTGAAGCCTGGCCAGATCATCGTTGCCGGCGATCAGTGGGGTCGCGTTCGCGCGCTCGTCACCGACCAGGGTGCGCACGTCAAGGAAGCCGGTCCGGCCATGCCGGTCGAAATCCTCGGCCTTTCAGGTACGCCTGCTGCCGGCGACCGTTTTGCGGTCGTTGAAAACGAGGCACGTGCTCGTGAAATCTCCGAGTATCGCCAGCGCCTGGCACGCGACAAGGCGGCTGCCCGCCAGTCCGGTCAGCGCGGTTCGCTCGAGCAGATGATGAGCAAGCTGCAGAACACCGGCTTCAAGGAGTTCCCGCTGGTCATCAAGGGTGACGTGCAGGGTTCCGTCGAAGCGATCGTGGCTGCCCTCGACAAGCTTGGCACCGACGAAGTGCGGGCTCGGATCGTCCATTCGGGTGCCGGCGCCATCACGGAATCGGATATCGCACTGGCTGAGTCCTCGGACGCCGCGATCATCGGTTTCAATGTCCGTGCCAATGCACAGGCGCGTACGGCTGCCGAGCGCGGTGGCATCGAGATCCGCTACTATAACATCATCTACGATCTGGTGGATGACGTGAAGGCAGCGATGTCGGGCCTGCTCTCTCCGGAGCGTCGCGAAACCTTCCTCGGCAATGCCGAGATCCTCGAAGTGTTCAACATCACCAAGACCGGCAAGGTCGCGGGTTGCCGCGTCATCGAGGGCAAGGTGGAACGTGGGGCTGGCGTGCGCCTGGTGCGCGACAACGTCGTAATCCACGAAGGCAAGCTCAAGACGCTCAAGCGCTTCAAGGACGAAGTGGCCGACGTGCCGATGGGTCAGGAATGCGGTATGGCCTTCGAGAACTACGAAGACATCCGCGCCGGCGACACGATCGAGTGCTTCCGCGTGGAACACATCACGCGTACGCTCTAAGAGCGGTCGCTTCGACACGATATACTTCGGGCGCCGGATCTTCCGGCGCTCGCTGTATTTTGAGAGTGAGGTGCCTGTGGGCAGCCGCTCATGAGAGACTTCATCCGAGGCATCCGGACGCAGGACCCATCTTGGACTGCACGACCGATGCGAAAGGCAAGACCATGACAAAACCAACCTCTTCGGCACCTTCGCAGCGCATGCTGCGCGTCGGCGAGCAGGTGCGTGCCGCCATCACCCAGGTGCTTCAGCGCGGGGAAGTGAACGACGACGTAATCGAAAAGACCGTGATTTCGGTATCGGAAGTGCGCATGTCGCCGGATCTCAAGATGGCGACTGCCTATGTGGCGCCGCTCGGCGTTTCCGACCATGACGCGGTCATCGCAGCGCTCAACAAACATGCTAAATTCATTCGCGGCCGCATCGGCGGACAGCTTCGGCAGATGAAGTACATGCCGGAAGTGCGCTTCCGGGACGATACCAGCTTCGACAACTACCAGAAGATCGACGCTTTGCTGCGCTCGCCAGAGGTCCAGCGCGACCTCGGCACCGACGACGAACAAGACTAAGAAAAGACATAGATGTCCAAACCCAGAAAGCCCAAGGGCCGTCCGATCTCGGGCTGGCTTATCCTCGACAAGCCTGTCGATTTCGGTTCGACCGAGGCAGTCGGCAAGATCAAATGGCTGTTCAATGCCCAAAAGGCAGGTCATGCCGGCACGCTTGATCCGCTGGCGTCGGGCATGTTGCCGATTGCGCTCGGTGACGCCACCAAGACCGTTCCTTACGTGATGGATGGCCGCAAGATCTACGAATTCACCGTGACCTGGGGCGAAGAGCGCTCGACCGACGACCTGGAAGGCGAGGCTACGGCGACCTCCGACCAGCGCCCCAGCGAAGAAGCGATCCGGGGACTGCTGCCTGATTATACCGGCGTCATAAACCAGATCCCGCCGCAGTTTTCCGCGATCAAGATCGCCGGGGAACGGGCCTATGACCTGGCGCGTGAAGGCGAAACTGTCGAGATCCCCTCACGCGAAGTCGAGGTACATCGTCTGACGCTGCTGAAATGCGAAACCGACCGCGCCTTCTTCGAGGTCGAATGCGGCAAGGGCACCTATGTGCGCTCGCTGGCGCGCGATTTCGGCCGCGAACTCGGCTGCTACGGCCATATCTCCGAGCTGCGCCGCAGTTATGTCGCACCTTTTGCCGAGGAGATGATGGTGCCGCTGGCCGATCTCATCGCGCTTGAAGCTATAGAGGACAAGGACGAGCGGTTGGCGGCACTGGATGCCTTCCTGGTCGATACGGCGGAGGCATTGTCCGCCCTGCCCCAGCTCCGGATCACCGAGGATCAGGCGCATCGGTTGCGCATGGGCAATCCGATCATCGTGCGCGGGCGCGATGCGCCAGTTTCAGAACCCGAAGCGGTGGCGCTTTCCGGAAGCAAGCTGATCGCGATTGGCGAGATCGCCGGTGGCGAGTTTCATCCACGCCGGGTGTTCAACTGAAAACCTCACTCCGCCCGCTCTTTTCTTTGGCATCTTTCCTTATGCCCGGGAATGGAGTATAGGCGGCACCAGCTTGTGCCCTTGGCGCATGCATTCACGGCCAATGCTGGACGACATCCCGGCGTTTGGCGACCTGTTTCTCCTTATTCTAGAAAGGATTCACGATGTCGATCACTGCAGAGCGCAAGGCCGCCCTCATCAAGGAATACGCAATCAAGGAAGGCGACACCGGTTCTCCGGAAGTTCAGGTCGCAATCCTGACCGAGCGTATCACCAACCTGACGGAACACTTCAAGGGTCACAAGAAGGACAACCACTCGCGTCGTGGCCTTCTGACCATGGTTTCGACCCGCCGTTCGCTTCTCGACTATGTCAAGAAGCAGGACGAGGCTCGTTACACGAAGCTGATCACCAGCCTCGGCATCCGCCGCTAAACAGTTCCCGGCGGGTCTTCGTCAACGAAGATCCGCCGGTTGCCTTTTCGGGTGAGGCCAATGGAACCGCACCCTGTCCCGCGCATGGATTTGCCCGGGACGAATGACAGGCCGGATGGGCCGGACCTGTCGATACCAACCGATGACCTGTCATGGGGCAGGATTGTTGGATGCTTCCGCGCCAAGAGCGTTTGCGGGATGACCCGCCGGATCCGAAGCCTCCCACTGTCTTGCCCGTGATCGCGTCAGCACATTGCAGATCCTGCGAGCCCCCTTAACTGGCGGCCCGGAGCTGCATATGAAGGACAAGATATGTTTGATGTTCACAGCGTTGAAATTGAGTGGGCTGGCCGCCCGCTGAAGCTGGAAACGGGCAAGATCGCCCGCCAGGCCGACGGCGCCGTTCTCGCCACCTATGGCGAAACCGTTGTTCTCGCAACTGTCGTTTCGGCCAAGTCGCCGAAGCCGGGCCAGGACTTCTTCCCGCTCACCGTCAACTACCAGGAAAAGACCTATGCCGCCGGCAAGATCCCGGGCGGCTACTTCAAGCGCGAAGGTCGTCCGTCGGAAAAGGAAACGCTGGTTTCCCGCCTGATCGACCGTCCGATCCGCCCGCTCTTCCCGGAAGGCTACAAGAACGACACCCAGGTCGTCGTCACCGTCATCCAGCACGACCTTGAAAACGATCCGGACGTCTTGTCGATGGTTGCCGCTTCGGCAGCGCTGACGCTTTCTGGCGTGCCCTTCATGGGCCCGGTCGGCGGCGCCCGCGTCGGCTACATCAATGGCGAATATGTTCTGAACCCGCATCTCGACGAGATGGATGAATCGGTTCTCGACCTCGTCGTCGCCGGCACGTCCGACGCCGTTCTGATGGTTGAATCGGAAGCCAAGGAACTGAACGAAGACATCATGCTCGGCGCCGTCATGTTCGGTCACCGCGGCTTCCAGCCGGTCATCGACGCGATCATCAAGCTCGCCGAAGTGGCTGCCAAGGAACCGCGCGAATTCGAACCGGAAGATCATTCCGCTCTCGAAGCCGAAATGCTGCAGCATTTCGAAGCCGAACTGCGCGCCGCCTACAAGAACACCC